>Ga0257110_1000726_pt1 | contig 15611 bp, 8 predicted proteins | sample LP_taG_7_FD_190184 | JGI IMG/M metagenome (GOLD analysis project Ga0257110, IMG submission 190184) | Marine microbial communities from Northeast Subartic Pacific Ocean, Canada - LP_J_2015_P26_10m | ecosystem: Environmental > Aquatic > Marine > Oceanic | place: Canada: Northeast Subartic Pacific...
TTTCTCATAATCAGAAGGTTTAATCCAATCTTCATTATCTACAAAGACTGTAATATGAGCATCTGGGTGGAATAGTTTAACAGACTCTGCACACTCTATGGCAGCTCTATAAAATCTTTCGTGTACTGAGGCAACAATTAAATAACCATCATCTGGAAAGTCATCACTATCATCTGTGGTTATGCTATATAATTTATTATCTGAAATGTAAGTATCGCCTATACCAGGCTCACCAATAGTTTCTAATGCCTTATTCTCATCTTTATATAATTGTACATTGTTACAGATAAGTTCTGCATTGTCTAAGCTAAATTCTGTATTAGCTTCTTGATCTTCGATTACTTTATATACTGTATCTTCTATCCAGACATGTTGTCCAGCTAAGTGTTCTAATTCTTGATACCATACATCTACAAAAACACCTGGGTATTCTTCTTTTACTAAAGGTTTATTCTGATGCTTCTTCATCTAGTTGTCCTGTCAATACTAATTCTCTGCTGATTAATATGCTTGATAGTGCTTGGACTTCTAAAGGAGATTTTGCTTTTCGTATTAGTCTTTTAAGTGTGTTGTTTTTGGAATTTTTTATAAGTTCAATTTCAAATGCTTGAAGCTTAGCACCAAATAACATTTCTTGTTTTGCTCTTACCTCTTCAGTCTCAGCTCTTTGTAGACGCTTTTTAATTGCTTCGTCTCTATCTTTAAGTCTTTGTGCTGTGTTTTTGTCTAAACCCTTTACGCCAAATTCTTTTATAATTTGCTTGTAATCAGGATTTGTGCCGTCAACGTCTTGAATAGATGCAGTAGTTTGCCTACCATCTGGATATTCAATCGTTGCTATTAGGTGTTTGTTTTCTTTGTTAGACCAGTAAGGATCTTTAAAGATAAAGTTAGGTTGTGTAGGCCCGTCTTCTCGTAGCGTAATATTTTTAGGATCAACCTTTATGTTTAAAGGTACGCGCTTCTTCTTTGCCATAATATCTCCATAATATAAGTTTATTTATACTGCTAACTAAGCAGTTCTGAGCCACAATCTTACCGTATCTACTGTTGAGCTTGAAGATTTAATTGTATCACCTGCGTATGTTCCTGTATAGTAGCCTGTATATGTTCCACTATATGTTCCTGCGTATGCTGATGTACCTACATAAGTTCCTGTATAAGAACCTGAGTAAGCGCCACTATATGTACCTGAATAACTCTTAGCGCCTGTGTAATACCCTGTGTAAGAACCTGTGTAAGATCCTGTGTAGTAAGTACCTGCGTAACCTGAGTAGAATTGAGCATAAGAACCAGAGTAAGATCCGGAGTATGCTCCAGCGTATGCTGAGGTTCCTGTATAAGACCCTACATAGTTACCTGTATAAGATCCAGAGTAAGTACCTGCGTAATTTTTAGCACCAGTATAATTACCTGAATAGTTGCCTGAATAATTACCTGTATAAGCTCCTGAATAGTTTTCTGAGGCTACATCTTTCTTTGTATCTGTAAATGCGTCTCCCTGTTGAACCCATGTTCCTGTTCCAGGTGCTGCTGCTTGTAATGCGTAATATCCTTTACCTGAGGATACAATATAATTTCTTAAGTTAGGAAGTAATTGTCCTACTTCTGCGTCTGACATTTGCTGAACACCAGCTCCGCCACCTTGTACTTTAAGTGGTCTAAAGTTTGTATCTGCTGTTGATGTAGCAGTTGTTTTTTGCCAAACTGTTTTGTTTGCTGTTGTGCCATCTACCTGTGTATCTGCTAGTACATATCTAGATGTCCATGTACCACCTGATGGTGCTGAAGCGCTTAATGAATATTGCCCTGTTGTATAAGAACCTTGAGCTACCATATCATCTGCTATCTTGTCAATGATGTTTGTATCTAATTCTGAATCTGTGTATTCGTGCATTCCTACATCACCAGAGTTTAAATAAGCAAGTGGCGAAGTATAACTCTCAGAAACTGAGGTCCTAACCTGATTTGCTTGGTATGTAGTAACCGTAGAACTTGCACCGTCTGTTGGGTGAGTTCCTACTGCGTCATCTCTTTTTGTGTCTGTTGTGGAACCGATTGCCGTTCCTGAACCGTTGATATTAATATCTCCAGTCTCTGTACCATCACTTGCATCTGAAAATGCTTTAGTTACGGTTGCACTAATATATTGTTCTATTTCTGCATCCGTCATTTCCTGCAACCCCTGAATGTTGCTCGAACTTGCTGGATAACTTGATGATTTAATTCTTAGAGGTATCATTTGTTTATGTTCCTAGTTTAATTTACTCTTGTCCCTGATGAATTATAAATTATAACAGGACTTAGCCTGTTCCACTTCGTTGCGCTTACACCTACTAATTTTACAGAAGTAGCTGGTGATAGGTCTACAGGTGCGTTAGCTGAGCCCCCATCAATTGCTTCTCCAGTAGTAGGATATATCTTAATATTGTTTGCTGTATCATTTAGAATTAGAACTTCTAATCCTGCTGCACAGTCTGGAAGTTTAACTCCTTGATTAGCTGCTGCTGTTGTTACAACATTGTAAGTTGTTGTCATAGCCGTAGCTGCTCCCTGATCTGCTCCTGCTGCTGTTATTGTTGCAGAAGTAGAACTTGTTCTTGAGCCACCTACATTTAACGAGCCCGTTGTAGCTACGCTTGTAACTGTTACAGTTGTACCTGAAATAGTTCCAAAAGAAGCATTACTTCCTGATTCGTATTTGTCAGTATTAAGATTTGTAAAGTTAGCGTCAACCTCATTATTCGTAAGAGGACTACCTTTTGATGCTCTTAATGTTAAAGTTGCCATTTATCTTCCTATGTAATTTTGTTAACTAATAGTTCTAAAGTATGTCTTATTTCCACTAGTTCTGTCTTTAAAGTATTTATATCATTTTCATACTCTAAAAATTTATTTTGCTGAATTCTTTTGATTTTATATGCCTTCAGCCCTTCGTGGTTATTATTTAGTAATGCTTTAGAATTACGATCCCTAATTAGATCTCTTTCTCCCTCAATATTTATAATACCTTCTGCTATTTCTTTCATGTTATACCTGCAACGCTATGGCTCTTAAGTCTTTAAACTTAGGAACTCTGGATGTCGTTGAACTTAAAGGTACAACCTTAACTGCAAAGGTCTTATAACCCGTATGTGTTACAGTTCCTACGGTTGCTGTTGCTGTAGCACTAGAACCGCCACCACCTGTTATAGTGATTGTAGGTGTAGAAGTATATTCTCTACCTGGATTTGTAACTGTTATAGCTGTAACTGCTCCACTACTAATAGTAGCCGTTGCTGTTGCACCATAACCTCCACCGCCTGTTATAGCTACTGTCGGTACCGAGGAGTAACCTGAACCACCAGCTGTAACTGCTGCGCTTAATAATGATTTTACATCGTATTCAAATTCACCTGTGCCATTTAAACCTGCTGTGTTAGAGCCTTTGGCTGGTAATGTATAACTATACTCTGCATAATCTTCTGTTTGTTCTTTTGGATTTGTTACTGATGATAACTCTGTCCAAGATAAATCGTCGATAAAGTCTCCTTCATCTGCTGAATTCTGTAACTTCCCGTATACTTTTAAACTACCTTCTGTAGGTATGGAAGCATCTAAATAAACTTGTATGTCTTCTGCGTCTTGCCCGTCTTCTAATATAACTCTTCTAGTAATATATTTACTAAATGCGTTACCACCTAATCTAGATTCTTCATTGCTTGCATCGTTATTTACATGGTTGCATATACACAATAAATCTAATTGGGATAAATCCAATAATGGACTTACATGATCAAAGTTAGCAAACATTTCTAAGGATAGTAAAGCTGTTTCATCTGAATTATATGTTGCTATTTCATTAGATCTACTGTAAATTGTTCTTTCTGATTTAAGTTCTGTTGTTGTATTCCAATCTAATGTAGTGTATTCTTCTGTTATACCTGCTTTTGATACTGCGTCTGAAGCTCCTGTTTCTGTAATTGCTATTTGAGCTTGAGATGTAGTGTTAATTGATGTTTGTAATATACCTGCGTTAAGAGCAAGTTCATTTACTTTTTTGTTTGTAAACGAACCAATTGTTCCAAACCCTTGTGCATTACCTATAAGTTGTCCTACAGTAAATGCTATTGTTCCAGGTGACATTAATGTCAACTGTTCGTCTAAACCGTTCCAACCTTCTACTCTACCTGATTGTAAGGTTAAAGTAGCTGTTGCTATTGTTCCTGTTCCTGTAGAAATTGTAATTGTAGGAGCACTAGTATAACCTGATCCTGGATTAGTAATAGTAATACCTGAAACAACATCTCCTGTTACTGTTGCTGTAACTGTTAGTCCTGTTCCGTTTGTTCCTGTGTTGTCTACTGCTACTGTAGGTGTAAGACTTGTATATCCTGTTCCTGCGTTTGTAATTGTAGGTGTAAATCCATTTAGGAAACTACCAGCTGTCCATGCTATTACAGAACCTGTACTTGTAGAACTAAAGTTAACCCAATCTAATGGTGCATTAGCAATTTTACCTGTTACAGTTGTACCTGTTTTAAAGTTTGCTCTTCTAATATTATACATCATATCCTTAGATTGCAATGGACTCCATGATCTATTATTAGCTGATGAGAACATCATGCCAGCTGCTGGCTGTTTAGTAATTCTCTCTGTTGTACCTATTTGATTTTCACCTAACTCCGATATCCACATTTCATATCCTTCATCATCATTTTCTGGAATAGGAACCATGCAATACTCTGTATCGTTTTGTAAGTAAACTAAATCTGCAAAGTTGAATTGAGTAGGTAAAAAGGTTGTTGTTCCTGATGCTGTTGTGGATGTTATAATTGATGCTGGAGCTAATCTAGCTGTTCCGTTAGGAATAATTCTAGGTCCAGGTATTCCGTTAATAACTTCTCTAATTTGTAATTCTATACCGTTTGTAGTGGTTGAAGATTTAGTTTTAAAGTATAAATCCACACCAGTTAAACATACTCCTCCAGGAAGTCCATCAACTCTAAATGTTTGTGCTAATGGGTCCATACCCATACCTATGCCAATACCCCATGAGAAGTCGAAGTCGAAGCCGAAGTCTATAGGTAAATCAAAGTCCCAAAGCCCACCGATAACATTTGGTGGTACTGGAAGTGCTGGAGCTGGTGGTATGATTACAATTTCCGGTGTTACTATTACTGGTGGTGTCGGTGGAACCGGTGGAACTGCTGGTGAAACCGGTGGTGGTGTTACTGGTGGAGTCGGTGGAGGTGGTGTTACTATTGGTACTGGTGGTGTCTCACTTACTATCCAAGTTACCACTGGTGGTTGAGGTACTAATACTATTGAAGGTACTGGTACAGGAACTGGATTAGGAATAGCTACAGGAATTGGATTAGGTACAATTACTGGTGGTGGTGGAGGTGGCATTGGTGTGCCACTACCTATACTATAAGTAATATCGTTGTTTGTTATTGTTCTGTTATCTGTAAAAGCACTAGATGTAACATTAGCAGTTTTCATTGCTAATATTGTGTCTTGTTTTTGTTGAATAAATCCTGTTGAATCGTAATTGGCTTGAGCAAAAGTTCTTGATGCTTTATCGTTATTGATAGAGGAATCTGTTAATTTAAATATTCTTGTTCCTGCTTTAAATGTGCCTGCTGGTAATACAAAATGTCCTTCAATTACTCCATTAACATCTGTTGTTAGTGTAGAGCTACCTGATAAATCTGTGCAATTTGCTGATACATCTTCTCCATCAAAGAATGGAAATACTACTGTAGATGGTTTGAGTCGTGTACCTTTAAATGTAATTTGTCTCGATCTCATGAATGGAGCAAATGCCATATCAACAATTTTATCTCCTAGGTTGATATTTTCTGTTGTAGATTGTACTCCTAAACCTACACCCTGTCTTACCTGTGTTTGTTCTGTTGTTGTAGTAGTAAACGATGCACCATTTCCGGAGCCACCGCCTGTATTAAAAAAGTTAAATGACTCTGTTGAAGTTGTTACATTGGCTGCTCCAGTATCTTCCCATGAACCCCATTGTGTGCCCCAAGCATTTGCCATGTTTTCCCAAGCATCATAGTTGCCATCATAGTTTACATTTACTGCTGGTTGTACCGCTGTGTCTACAAAGTTATCTATATCAGGTGTAAGTGTCATTGTGCCAAGGTAATTAAACAATAGTTCTTTAACTAAATTTTCTGATTGAGATGCTTGTTGTTGTTTATTGAAAACACTTTCGCCGTAAGGTAATGAAATAGTATTACCTGTAATTCTTAAATCTGTTCCTGCTCTTATCGCCGTTGTTGACAACCCTGAATCTATTCTACCTGTTGGTATATTTTCCATTACAAAGAATGGTCTTGCCTCTTTTCTTTTAGGGTCAATAGATATTTTATAATCAGGATCTAAAACAGAACCTACATTGTGTCCTGTAAATGGATCTACTAGGATTCCGTTTTTAAATCTATCAACACCACTAGAGTTTACAATAGTTTGATCTTTAGCAAATGTTTCTAATAGATTAAGTGAGGCATAGTATTCTAAATTTTTAATTCTAGATTCTAATGTTCCAATGTCTCTCATTGTAAATCTTTTCTGAGATACATTTTTAATTCTAGCTGAATATTCTTGTTTGCCAGATACTTTTGCTGAATCAGGTGATAAACAAGGATAAGGAACAAGAGTTACAGTTGCCATTGTCATACATTGTGGTGGCTCTGCAGGTATTGAAGGGTCATCTGAATATGCTCCCTCTACTACTCTAAACTCACCATCAAAGTCTAAGATAACTCTAAGTTTCTTTCCTTGATAATACTGTAAGTCTGTGCTAAATGTTTTTGTAGGTATTGGATTAGTTAAACCTGAACCAGGTCTAGTAATAACATTAACATTAGATGGGTTGACTGTAGCACTTCCTAATGTTCCTGTTGTGGTTGCTGTATTGTCTACCAGAGGACGGAAGTCTACCGTGTCTTTTAAATTAAATAATCCAAATTTATTGGATTTGTATGATGGAATATCTTCTGTTCTTATTGTACCTGAAGCTGGAGTAGAAGTATCATCTACTGGATAACTATCTACGCAACTAAATGAAGGTCCTGCAACTGTATTGTCAAAGAATGAAAGTTTAACAACAATATATCTATTAGTAGATATGTCTACTGATGCTGAGGACTTTTTAAATATTTTAGCTTGTCCGTAAAAAGAATCTCTTTGTCCGTTTTCTACTCTAAATTGAGAAGTTACATCTGTTTGTCCTGTAGTATAATCTGAATTACTACCTGCTGTAATAGACTCAATTTTATATAAATCACTAATACCTAAGTTATATTCACCCGATGTTCCTGAGGGGTGAGTGCCTGTATCAATTTTAACATATTTAGATTCTTGTAAAGCCTTTGCAATTGGATTAGCGTCTGCTATTTGAACTGGAATATATACTCTAACATCTGTATCAGCTCCTGTAATAGCTCCGCCTGTATCGATTGTTATAGATGTTGAACTGTTAACTGTAACAGAAGCATTAGAATTGTTAGTTGTTAAATCTATATATTCACCTGCAGCTACTGTTGCGGAGTTTTGTGTAAACCCTGCCTTTGCTACAAGTATAAAATCTTGTTTTTGTGTATCTGTTAAAGAACCCGAATAAGGGAATGTTTCGTTTCCTGTTACTGTTAGTGTTGCATTACCATTTGTAGAGTCTAAAGATACATTAAACTCCTTTTGATATTGGAATGTATAATCGTATGTTCCGCCTGATTCTGCCTTTAATGTTTTAATATGTTTGTAAGGTAGTTTGTATAGTAACTTGTTTTGTTTACTTTCTTTTAATACTGCTTTACTGCTTACAAGAACTGTGTCTGCTATTCCTGTTGCATTACTATTTTCAAATCTTATACCTTTAACTGCTGTAAAATCTCCTGACATCATTTGTAGATCATAAATATAAAGTCTATAAACTGCTGCGTCTGAGCCAGGTGTGCCACTAGAATAAACTAGTTGTCTTACTTTTGCTTCACCTACTTTTGTTCCTTGTGCTGATGCGTTTCCACCCTGTGCTGTTTGGTATAGATCTATTTTTTCTCCGCCGTCTACATCAAAGTATCCGTCTACTTTGTTAATGTCAATGTAGTTACCGTATGATGTGGAAATAGGTTGTGATTCCTTTGTAACGAACATTGTAGGTTTCATTATAGGTAATCGTTTAGAACTTAATATCTCTCTTTTATATCCGCCTACATAAGAAGTACCAGGATCTATTTGTACCATTAAAGCATTTGAGGCACCACCGTTTCCTGATGTAAATACACCACCATTTGTGCCATCATTTAAATGTTCTCTAATAGATACAGTATTACCTTTAACGAGATAATTCCCAGATTCATCATAAGTTCTGTTAGCAAGAATTTGTCCTACACCAGCTAATGGATTATCTTTTATATCAATTCTTTGTATTGCACCACCTTTAAATTTGCAATATGTGTAGAAGTTTTCTGGTTTTGTTTCTGCGTCTGTAAATGATTGTAAAGTTATTGTATATTTAAGTCTATCTGCTCCAGGAGCATTAAAGTTAAATGAACCTTGCGCTGGATCTAAAAGTGTTGAGTCTGTTGCAGAAGAAGAAACTGTTTCTGTTACAACAAAACCAACTGAAATATTGTCTAATGGATTGTGTCTACCAACTAATGTTGAAATTTTGTCTGTCTTAATAAAAGAACCTCTGGCATATATGACGCCAGGATCTAATACTATTCTTTGTGTAGAACCATAGTAATTATTATCCCATGATCCTGTTGTACTGTTAACAACAAAGGTCTTACCGTTCTGCCAATTTGTTGCTGTTTCAGAAATAACTTGTAATGTCTCACTAGCACTGAAGTGATCGTGTGTAGTAGAAGATGATGTATATTTAATATATAATGTTTTAAGATTAGGTGCACCAGCTATTGTTCCTGTTTCTACTGCTACAATTTTAGCTTTAAGTCCTGTTGTAGTTCCTTGTATTTCTTCGCCAACGAAGTTGGCTAGAGATGTGTTTTCTATTGTGGCAGCTGCTGCGTCGGTATCGTTAACTTTAATCCAATCTATATTTACTGTATGTTCTGCACAACCTGTTACTACTGCTCCTTCTTGTAATAGAAAACCAAAACCTTTATCAAACTGGTCTTGTAGAACAGACTGCAATTGAGTTAACTCTCTTGCCTGTACTGCTACTCCTGGCTTGAATAAGATTTTATGGAATCTCTTATCGTCGCTAAAATCGTCGTAATATGGTGATGCGTTTAAATTTAGTGCCATGTGTTAAAACCTAATCAATGCTTTTATTTGTTCTACTTGGTCCGCCGATCTTATGACTGGCGCCCTGTTGTCTAAGTAAATAACTTCACCAGTACTATTATCTATTTCTGGATCTGTTAAACTATTTATACTCAAGCTCGCAATGTTTTGAGTAGTATTTGTCAATGTTGAATTGACTGTAATTGCCGGATTTGTAGAAGTTAAATATACTGCGTTGTTTGTAGAATCAATTTGTATTACTGTAAATGAACCACCATCATCTGTAGTGATTATATCATCTGCTGCGTAATTTCCTGTTTGTCCTGATGCAACTCCTACTATGTAACAAGCTGTTGCTGTGTTTGTTGTATATGTAACTGCGCTATTATCTTTAATATTTTTAATTAATCCAATTTGTCTAAAATCGTTTCCTAATATTAAGTCTTTATTTGCGTTATCTGAAAATGAAACTGTAATGCCTAAGTTATGTGCGAATAACTCTCTCGGTGCATTTGAACCATGTCCACCTTGAGGTGAAACAATAGCTCTAGCTGCTGCTCCTGTTCCAGGAGCCGATGTATTTGTTATAACAATCGTTGCATAAGAATAATTAGAACCAGGATTTGTAACTCTAATACCTGTTAAGGCACCTGTAGCTGCGTTAACATAAGCACTTGCTTCTGCTCCTGTTCCATCTCCTTCTACATTTATCTGTACATCATTAGCTGCGTAATCTTGTCCTGCTGTTGTAATGATAACTCTATCTAAAGTTCCATTAACTGAGGCTCCTTCTACAGCACTTTGTAATGTAGGTAATGAATCTGCATCGCCTAAATTTACTGATCCTGCTGCTCCGCTTCCTCCACCGCCTGTGAAAGTTAAAAAAGCAAAACTATAACCTGAGCCTGATGCTGTTATTGTTACACCTGTTACTGCTCCACTTGATATAGTTGCTGTTCCTGCTACTGTTCCGTCGCCGTCGCCGGCTATAACTACTGTTGGAGCTGAGGTATATCCTGAGCCTCCTGCAGTAATTGTAATGCTGTCTATTTCTCCAGTCACATCATGTGTTGGATTGCCTGTTAACTTTCTAACAGGAACAAAGTCAGCATCTAAAAATTTGTTTTGGTCTGAGGCTGATATCTGAAACATAAATTTCCAGTTATAACCATCTGATAATTCAAATACAGATGTTCCTGTACTTGAAGGTTCAACAGTACTTACACCATTGCTATTATTACTAATACATTTATATACTTTAAAGTCTGTTGTCATTATAAAAAACTTAGCATCTGCTAAATTGGTAGCACCAGAATATGATTGATTAGATGTGCTTAGTGCGTCATCATATTCATCATATACGGTGCCTGTTGTCCAATTTTCTCGTTTTGCCAAAAGGCAAACATCTGCAGAATCTATTCTTTGGGAGAACATCATGCTACGCCTAAAGGTAGAGATGTAGGAATCATTATCAACAGGTAGTTCTGGAGCGGTATCATCGCTCCAGGGTTCTGTTCGTCCTACTGCAAAGTGAAAATAATCATTGTTATTTTTAATGTCCCTGTGAAAGGACCTTGCTAATTCCACTCTACCTAGTCTGCGTAGTACTAGTGCCATTTATATCCCTTAAGAAATAGTTACTGTCCAAGTAATCGTCATTGAATCTGAAGCAGCTTTATTAACAACACTAAAAACTGTTCTACAAAGAAGAGTTCCACTTGAAGATGCATTTAAAATACCTGCTTCTGTGATAGCTCCAGTACCTGTGCCTGCTGCAAAAGATGCAACATAAGCAACAGCGTTACTTGTAACTGTTGTAGATGTTAATGCAACACGAGCTGCCTCTGTGCCTAGAGCTGTGTCTGAGGCTGCTGCTGCTGTGCTTCCTGTTCCGATGCCCATGTGGGACATCGCTGTAGCTGTAGCATCTTTCATTCTTGATGCAATAAAAGCAAGTCCTGTATCAACTACGAGATTTTTTACCTCTCTAGTGTCTTTTACATTACCGTGCTTATCTTTGATTTCAACTGTAAGCTTACCTGTAGCTTTTGTTTCGTCATTTTTAAACATTTTAATCTCCTAAATTATGTTTATTATGTAAAGTTCCAACCGGTGCCAACAAAATCTTCTCCTAGGTATGTGGGATCACAATAATCATGTATTGATCCAATACCTGTATCTGTAGCGCTTGCACTATCCACCACTGCTGGTTTTGCTAATGCGTTGGCTAAGGACTCTGCAACACTCTGTGTTTCTGTTATTCCTTTACTTGTATTTATACTATCTATCGCTTCCGATCCTGTTAAAGATTCAGAAACTGGTTTATTGAATGTCAATATATTAGATTCGCTTACTGATATTGTTTCAGTAACATTTCTAAGGTAAGTTAGTACTACTGAGTCTGATATTGTAGCATCAGATGAGTAACCCCAAATAGTGCCTATGCTCAATGCGTCGCTAACTGTTGGTCCTTCAGCGAATGTTCTAATAAATTGTACGCCTGTATCGATACTATCAGATGTAGTAACAGAGTCTGAAGAGTTTTTACCAAAGTTAATATACCTTGCCTCTTCACCAATGTTATAGTTGTCTGCAGTATTTCCGTCTGTGTCATCATTCCAATAACCTGTATTACAATAAGGTGAAGAACCTTGGTCTGCTGCTGATACACTTTCCGTTTTACCTGCCGGCGCAAAGTGTTTAGCAATATTTTCAGACAAGGTTGCAGTATCTGTTGATACCCTTGTTGTAGCAAATGCCATTTGATCTGATGTAATAGCTTCGTCTGTAGATTTAAATATGTAGTATATTGTGCCTGTTGTTTGTACACTAAACTGCGTATTAAATACGACTTCACTCTTAATTATTAAATCTCCAAACACTTCCATACCTGAAGGGTGAACCGCATCTCTTATTGGTCTATCCCAGGTTGTTTGTGCAATACCCGATTTAACTACATATGAATATGGTTGGTATCTTTTGTTATCTTGTAATACATTAACATCAGACAATTTACCTTGATCGTTTTTATATTTACCTTCATATTCAAAAAGGTAACCTGTTGTTAATGTTATTGTTGCTATCTCACCTTTAGGTGAAACAATATTAATGTCTGCTGTGTCTTTGAGGAATGTAGAACCTGGATTAATAACTGTAAACGCCTCAGGTAAACCTGCAGTTGTAACAGCTGTTATTCTAATAAACGCATCATTTGAACCACCAATAAATGTGTAGTCATCTGCAAAGTAACCTGAAATAGCGTAAGCCTTACCGTCATCTCCCTGCTCATTAATAGCGTATATTTGCCCTATCTTAAATCCTGCGTCTGGTTCTGAACCTGAATAACTTTTAAAACTTACTCCTGTTAATACTCTAACAACATATCCGTAAATGTCTATATCGTTGTTAGCAGCTCCGTCGTCCACAACATATGATTTAATTGTTGTATTGTCTTCTTCTACTGTTGGAGCTGAGGTATAACCACTGCCCCCTGAGTCAACAACAATTCCTGTAATGACTCCATTAGCTACTAATGCGTGTGCTGTAGCTCCTGAGCCTCCTCCAGATAAAATTGTAATTGGTGGGGCTGCGTTATAACCTGTTCCCCCATTAGTAACTGTAATAGCTGAAACTGCTCCACTAGTCACGGTAGCCGTGGCTATAAGTCCTGCTCCAGGACCATTGATAGTTGTTACCCCTGCGTCGTCGAATGCTAGAATTAACTCGTATCTTTGTAAGGTTAATCCGTTTGTTTGATATGTATTCTTCTCTACTCTTTTTACACTTGCGTTTGTAGTCTTTGTAATGGTGACTGTTCCAGTAGTTTCTTTATATCTTATATCTACTTTTTTACCTTCAAGTGTTAACGGCTCTAAACTGCCTCCACCATGTTCTTGTTCTTGAATTTTAACTGCTCTTTCAACAGTATAAATTCCATCAGAAGGTTTTAGTACATATTGATAAGGATAAGATATGTCTACATTTTCGTCATATAGAATTCTAAACCAAGCTTCTATAGATCTTCTACTACCTTTAGATTCATAAAAATCTTTGGCATGTTTGTAGAAGAAAGTTCTATCTAAACTTGTAGACTTAGGGAAATCAGATACTAAAGCTCCACGCCATTTATCCAAAAATGCTTCAGAGGATTGATCTATATCTGATGAATAATTTACGACATTGCCGTATTGTTGATCCATAAATGTGTAATACTTTTCTAAGAAAGTTACAAACATTGGATGCTGTGTTTTTATAAATTCGGGTATTTGTTCTTTAACTAAGAATGCCTGATTAGTTTTTTCTATTGTAGACACACTTTGAGCAGAGTCTAAAACTATAGACAAAACTGCATCGGTGGTTATTGTATCTAAACCATTAGGTATAATAGTAAGTGTAGGATCTGCTGTATAGCCTGTCCCAGGATTTGTAACTGTAACAGCTGTTATAACACCACTGAATACAGTTGCTACAGCTGTAGCTCCTGTTCCACCGCCACCGGTAATCTGTAGAGTCGGTACATTGTTGTAACCTGCTCCCCCAGATCCGATTGTTATAGACGATACATATCTATAAAATGATGGAATGTAATTTGCCATTTATACTTCTTCTACTTCTTTCGTTGCTGTAATTGATAAGCCTGCTAATGTATTTATTGTAGCATCAATAATACTATCATTTAATGTTAGTACTGTATTCCTTGAAGGTTTGGCTGTAACTGCATTTGTTGCTTCTTCTGAGGTTCTTACCAAAGCTTGTGTTGTAATATCTTTAACCGATTTATGTAGCCCTGCGTTAATTCTCAAATTTACTTCTGTACTGTATAAACTAGTTATAATTGTTGAAGGAATATTAATTGTTCCTGCATCGTAATCTATTGTTCCTATTGAAGCTACTACACCACCATCTGTTGTTATTGCATTGATAACACCTGTTCCACTATACAATGGTGCCTCTACTGTTGCATTAGGTACATCTTGTAATGATACTTTAAATGTGGACTCTGATATTTTAATATTAAAATATGTGCTTGTAACTTCTTGTGGTTGTAGTTTCTGATTAAATTTAACTGTATAATTAAATTCTGAATTTAATATAGGCTTAACTCTTTTTTGTAAACCTATCTGTATGTTTGTAGATATAATAGAATCTGTTGAATCGTTAATCATATCATGTATTCTAGAATAATAAAAACTTTTATTTAATTTATTTAATTTAGTTCTAAAATATTCATTAACTCCTGTTCGAGCTGCGTTTTCTATTTGTCCTTTAGAAAGGATTGTTTGTTTGGGATCATATGTAACACCAATATTTAATGTAAGATATGTATACTCTGGATCTACAAAAACAGGCATAATAGCTACTGGTGTTTTAGGATCAATAATTCCGTTCTTAATATTATCTTTATCTTGTTCAGTTATAATTTGTCCTGTTACTGGATTTAATGAAATAAACACTTTACCATACATAGGTGGATCGTTTTTCTCTCCTCCCCAAACAGAAACAGATTGTATATTAGAATTACTTGCTAATATTAGAGTCTTATAATCTTGTTCTGTAACTGCTCTATCTCTTGTAGCATTAAAACGAGGCGCATTAAATCTAATCTCATCTATTGACTCTTGTATTGATCCTCCTGATGCAGGACTTGATGATGTAATACCTACTGTTTCTCCTGATGCAGATATTGTTGATGAACACGAAAAAGTTTTACAACCATTAGGAGCTGCTCCTGATGATGCAATATAATCTACAATTAATAAATTACCTGTCTCTAATTTTTTACCTATTACTCCATCTCCAAATCTTAATTGGAATAAACCATCTATTCCTTCTTCTATCCAAAATGTTTTTGTGTCTGCTTTTACATCTAGCATTGTAGTAGATACTGGCCAAGTACTAACTGATAAATCTGAAAGTGACTCCTGTACTTGTGCTCTTAATGTTGTTGTATCTACTTTATTATTTGGAATTGTGTATGGGCCTGTAACATTAGCTGCTGGTATTGTAAATTCGTTTGATACTCTTCTACCTTCTTTTACTAATATATTATTAAATACAAATTGTGTTACGCCGTTATTAACTACCGCCGATGTTGTTGCGTCTTCTACAGGATAGAATGAAAATGTTTTGCCATCTTTTGCAGATGATAATGATGTTCCTCTAGACAATACTAATGTTGTACTTGAAAATGATGGTGGAGGTGTTACAGTTATTGTAACTGTTGCAGTTGAACCTAAATGAGATCTAGGTGTGTAGCCCAATCCTTTAGCAATTGAAACTACTGATTCTCTTTTAATTGCTGTATCAATAAAGTTTTCATTGGCTAACATGTGGCCTATCATTCCATTGTAATGTGTATT
>Ga0257110_1000728_pt1 | contig 15589 bp, 14 predicted proteins | sample LP_taG_7_FD_190184 | JGI IMG/M metagenome (GOLD analysis project Ga0257110, IMG submission 190184) | Marine microbial communities from Northeast Subartic Pacific Ocean, Canada - LP_J_2015_P26_10m | ecosystem: Environmental > Aquatic > Marine > Oceanic | place: Canada: Northeast Subartic Pacific...
TAGGTCGAGCGGAAGGTATCAGCTTAGGTACAGCGGTATCACAACAGCTATCAACATTCGTCTTACCACACAAACAAACCTATCAACACAAACGCAACAAACCACACAACAACAATAAACCGGACATATATTTATACCAAATTATAATAATAATTCATTCTTCTTAATTAAAACACCAGAATTTTCGGATACTTCTTCAATATCATTATCTATTTCTTCCACATTATCTTCACTATTCAATTCAGGCTGAGGATTTTCTATAGTAGAAGGTATTTCATCTACTACTTCATCTTCTTTTCTCTCTTCACTACTTTGTAAATCCATTAATGACTGAGCTCTTACCTTTTTTATATACTCTTCTTTATCAAAAACACTATCCATAGCACCTTTGAAATTATCATATGAAATAATAAAATTACCACCTTTCACTTTTGAACTCATCATTATACTATTTGTTCTCAAATAATTCTAAATATTTTTAATAAAATTGATATAATGTTTTATTAAAAGACAATAAATATAATAAAATGTATTGCGAATATTGTATATGCTTCCCTTTCTTATATTGCAGCCATCTTTGTGAATATTTATATAAATACATCTGTTGTGAAACTAATTCTAAAATAACTCCTACAGAATCAATAATTAATTTAAAAAATTGATTCAAAAAAAATATATTTTATAAATATTATAAATCTATCATTATATTAAAATGGTCAAAAATACTTCAGGCGGTAGCAAACATAAATCTTTTGCTCGTAAAAGAGAAAATACTCCACAAAACACACGCTTACGTTTATCTACATGTAATGAAGAACAATACGCGTGTGTAACAAAAATGAACGGAAATAACTGTAGTTTAACTACAGCTAATGGTGTAGATTTAGTTGGACATATACGTGGAAAAATGACTGGAAGAAATCGTAGAAGTTGTAATATATCTAAAGGAACAATAGTTTTGATTGGTTTACGAGATTGGGAAAAAACTCCAAAAAATTGTGACATATTAGAAGTATATGGACCTAATGAAGTTGAACAACTAAAAATGATCCCAAATGTAGGATTCGAAAGGTTACGTCCTATAATTGATTCTACTAATCTAATTTCATCTGATGTAAAAAATAATGATGATATTGAATTCACTACAAATGAATATTTACCAGATTGTATTGATACTATTAAAGAAGAAACATCCTTTATAGATGAAGATGATGAACAAATTGATTTTGATGATATTTAAATATTCACTATTTGTAAACGTATTTTACGCTTAATATTATCTTCACATTCAAAGACAAATAATTGAAAATCATATATTTTGTAATTTTCTAAAGCCTTTGTACTATTAAATTGTAGTAATATTTTAAGATCTTCTATAAATACCATATGTGAATACATATCTTGATATTTATGTTTTTTATCAAACACAATACCTTTGTAAATATAATTTAATATATATGGTTCTTTTTCAATACGATCTAATATTTTACAATCTATTTGTATTTTTCTTATATTTTTCATTTTTTCATTTATATATGAAATTTTGTATTTCCATTTTTCACAAAAGTTATATGCATTATCAGACAAACTATACACCAAACCCATTTCAGTTAATCCTATATAATTCATAAATAATGTTTGATTCACTAAATCTACTATACGACGTATTGGAGACGTTATTTGACAATAATTACTTACACCTAATAACTCATGATTTAAATCATTATTAAAACATTCATAATTACTTGATACATTATTCCAATTTGTAATTGTTCTAGAACATTCTTTTGAAAAATTATTTGGAATTTCTTTATCATTTTCTACTTTTAATGTCTTGTATATTCCTACTTTATATTTTGATAATTGTACACCACACACAAGATTCATTCTCATCATCCAAAAAGATACTAATTCATGACTATTATTTACTTTACTATCTAATTTCTTTGTTATTTTGTATAATATATTATAGTATTCATTTAATAATAGTTTTTCATCTTCATACACATAATTACAATCTATAGTTACAATACTATTTTTGAATTTAATATCATATAAACGATCTTCATTTATATTGAAATATAATTCCATAGTAAATACTAAACGTTTTTCTCCTTCAATTAAACTACATAACTTTTTCGAAAGGTTTGTCGGTAACATATGTATTGATTGATCCGGTAAGTAAATCGTTGATATCCTATCTGATACATAATTCCATAACCCAAAGTTCTCTAATAAAAGTGTAACATTAGAAATATGAACACTTATTCTAATACAATTCTCATCTATTTTTAAAACTGATAATGCATCATCAAAATCTACTGTATTTTCTGGATCAATAGTAAATACGTAATCAGAACTATCAATATAAATATTATATTTACTTATCATAGAATCTAAATCTATTTGTTCACTAATTCTAACAGAAGCCTCATGTGTAAATTCTCGTATTGGTTTAAATAAATCTTTACAATATAATCGATAATAATAATACCTTTCTAAACAACCTACATCACCTAACACTTCTGTTAATGTTCCATGTGGATGTTTACTATTTATTTCCCAATCACAATATTTAAATAACACATACTTATTTTGTATAGACTTGGTAAATCCATGTTTTATTTCATAAGGTATCAAAAATATTGGATATTCATTATTATCTGGAATACATTTGTATAATAATCGTTTTTTATTTTTAGTTCGACCATATGTACGACCATCACTTATTATTAATACACCTGCAATATATTCGGAATTTCTTAAAGGCGATTCTAAAATATGAATCTGTTCTTTTGAATCTTTTATAATTGTATCTTTTGAAAATAATTTAATCTCCGCTGGATCTAATTTCGCTTCTTCCTTACTTATTATGCTATTTGTAATTGTATTTATATATTCATAAGATCCATATTTTTTATCAAATATTCTTATTTTATATTGTTGATTAATCTCCATAATGAATATACTATTTAATATAATGAAAAATTTAAACCATATTTTGTTTCAATTTTTTAATAAACATAATAAACATAAAGATTTATACATAAATAAGTATGTAGAACTGATATGTCAAAATTTAATAAATCCAATTTTAAAGTTAGAGAACTAAAAGTTTCTCCAGATGCAAAATATCTTATAATTGTTGAATCTCCATCTAAATGTAAAAAAATAGAATCATATTTAGGACAAGACTATGCTTGTATTGCCAGTATAGGACATCTAAGAAAAATAGACGGACTAAAATCCATAGATACAAAAAATAATCATTCCATAGTATTCTCTTTGATGAACGATAAAAAAGCACACATCAAAGAAATTGAAAAAGTTATGAAACAGTTCTCAAAAGAAAATATTATTATAGCTACTGATGATGATCGTGAAGGTGAAGCTATTGCATGGCACATTTGTGAAATATTTAATCTTGATATACAAACTACCAAAAGAATCATTTTTCATGAAATTACACAATCTGCTATACAACACGCTATTAAATATCCTACAAAAATTAATATGGATCTAGTTACTAGTCAACAAGCACGACAAGTTGTAGACCTTTATGTTGGATACAAAATATCTCCAGTACTTTGGAAATATTTATACCATAATAAAGAACAATCTTTATCTGCTGGAAGATGTCAAACACCCGCATTACGACTTGTATATGATAATCATAAATCATATGAAAATGCACCTCTAGAATTTGTATACAAAACAAAGGCAATCTTTTTTCCAAAAAATATTATTTTTCAATTGTCCAAAGATTTTTCAAGAGAAGAAGAAATAGAAAGTTTTTTTGAAGATTCGTGTGATTTCAATTATGTATTATCTTTTGGAACTCCAAAAGAAAGTATTAAAGGGCGTCCAAAACCTTACAATACATCCAGATTATTACAATCTGCATCTTCTTCTTTGAATATGTCTCCAAAAGAAACGATGTCTTTATGTCAAACACTTTATCAAGAAGGACTTATTACATATATGAGAACAGACAGTACAAAATATGCAAAACCATTCTTAGATAAAGCTGTTGATTTTATTCAAAAAAGATATGGAAATAATTGTATAGGATCAAAAGAACCTATTGAACTTAAAGATAGTAAAGACCCTCATGAAGCCATACGTATTATTAACTTAGATCAAAGTTCAGTAAAAAGTGATAATCGTAGATTATCCAGTTTGTATCATTTAATTTGGAAAAATACACTTCAAAGTATTATGTGTGATTGTGTATGTATAAATACAGAACTTAAAATTAGTGCACCGCAAGATTTGTATTATAGTCATATTATAGAAGTTCCAAAAATATTAGGTTGGAAAAAAATCGAAGAAAAGGACGATTTAACAGAAAACCAAAATAGCGGAAATGGATTATTATTATATTTAAAAACATTGGTTACTAAAAAACTTATGTTTAATAAAATTGAATCATCAGTTAATCTCAAACAAAAACATTTACATTATTGTGAAGCTGGATTGATCAAACAATTAGAAAAAATGGGAATCGGAAGACCATCTACATTCGCTAGTTTAGTAGAAACTATTAAAGAACGTAATTACATTAGTAAACGAGATGTTGAAGGTATGTCTTGTAATATAAAAGAATATACTCTTAACGCATCTCATGAAATGGAAATTAATGAAATAGATAAAATATTTGGAGGAGAAAAAAACAAATTAGTTATTGAACCTTTAGGAGTTTTATGTGTAGAATTTTTGATGAAATATTTCAGCGATTTATTTTCATACGATTATACCGAACAAATGGAAATGGATTTAGATACAATCAATCAAACAAACGGAAAATACAAAGAAGTATGTGATAAATGTAACAAAAATATATTATCACAAATGGAACCCATTAAAAAACTAAACAAAGAGTCTTTTAAAATCGATGATACTTATGAATTGGTATATGAAAAATACGGTCCTGTATTAAGAAATACTCAAGAAGACGGATCTTATCAATATACATCAGTTAAACGTGAATTACGATTAAATATTGATAAATTAAAAGCAGGTGAATATAATTTAGAAGACTTAGTAGAAACACAACAACGTCATATGGGTGAATACGAAGACAAAGAATGTATATTAAAAATGGGAAAATTCGGAATGTACTTAATGTGGGGAGAAAATTCTATTAATTTATCGAATGAATCGATTACTATAGATTCTATGACATTTGAAAACGTTGTTGAAAAAATTAAAGAAAAACAACAACAAAATAAATCTTCAAATATATTGCGAGAATTAAATGAAGAAACTTCTATAAGAAAAGGAAAATATGGTCCTTATATTTTTTATAAACCCATGAACGCACCCAAACCAAAATTCTTTCCTTTAAAAAAATTCCCAAAACATTATGCATACGCTACTTGCGATAAAGATGAACTATTAGAATGGATCGAAAAAACACATTTGAAAAAGGTTTAGTCTACACAAATAAATATATTATATTTTATATAAACCTATAAAATATAATGGATGAAACAACAGAAAATGAATCAATCGGTACAACTATTGGATACACAGGTATAATCAAATATAGTGTTCTAATTATATTGTATTTCTTCACATTTGTATACATATTTAATACCAGTTCTCAATTCTTATTTTACATTTGTGTATTTATTTTGAACTTCTTTTTAGTTGCATTTATTCTTAATGATATATATTCAAACAAATCTATTATGACTGCACTTACTAAGAAAAATGCTTCATTAATGGCAAGATTAGCTTTATATGCAATTATATTAGGAGGAGTAGGACAATTTACTTCATTAATTATTTCTTTAATTGTTTTTGGATATGCTACAAACCAAGTTAAAGAAGCCAAAAAATACTTTGTTATTAATGATTTCAAAGATATACTATTTCAATTCAAAACTACTATTGCTACTTCAACATTCTTTATTGGATTAACCGCATTTTTGATTGTATACATGTATTCACCAGAAGAATATAAAGAATATTTAAAAACTATTGTCTTTACTGGTCTAACTTGTGGTATACTTGGATTAGTTGGATATCAATTAAAATTATCTGTTGACTTCTTGAAAGTGAAACAAAAAAAATTGAAGTTATATAATATTATAGAATAAATCGTATAAATAACAATTACGTTAGTATACTATTGTTATATGAAGTATTACGAAACTAACTTTGAAGAATATATATATTCCGTAGAAAAACAGAATATACATAATGAATTGATACCGTTAATAGAAAGGTTTCCAAAACAAATTGAAAATTTCGATAATATGATTGTATATGGACCTTCTGGTGTAGGAAAATATTCACAAGTTCTACATTTTTTAAAAAAATACAGTCCTACAAGTATGAAGTATCAAACAACTATATCTATTGAAAACGACAAAAAAAAATACAATTATAACATTAGTGATATTCATTATGAAATTGATATGTCTTTATTAGGTTGTAATTCTAAAGTTTTATGGCACATTATTTATCAAAACGTTCTTGATATAGTATCTTTAAAACCATGTAAAGTTGGAATTATTGTATGCAAAAACTTTCATCTAATTCACGGAGAACTATTAGAAATTTTTTACAGCTACATACAACAATATAATAATCCATATTTATCAATTAAAATCAAATTTATTTTAATAACAGAAAATATTGGATTCATACCAGAAAATATATTGAATATTTGTTACACATTACCTGTAAAAAGACCCACCAAAGAAATGTTGAAAAATATTTATAAACATAAGGAATCTGTAAAAAAGGATATCGAATTTACACAAAAAATATGTGACTATAAAAATCCATACACGAATCATAAAGTTATTGATTCCATAGAAACTGAATCCATCATTAATTTAAAAGAATTACATTTTTTACCATTAATTAACTCTGAAAATTCTATACCAGAAGATATATTCAATATAATATGTAACAACATTATTGAAGAAATGAAAGATTATGCTAATTTGGATTTTACTAAATTTAGAGATACAATTTATGATATCTTAGTATATAATCTTGATACTGCTGAGTGTATTCATTATATATTATCTTATTTTATTCAAAACAATATGTTATCTATATCGGATACTAGTCATATACTTAATAAAATATATCCATTCTTGAAATATTACAATAATAATTATCGACCCATATACCACTTAGAAACTATTTTAATTTATATAATAATTAAACTTGGTAAATATGACGACTATGAACAATTCATCAATGACGAAAGAATATGCATTAAAAATTCTAGAAATAAATCAACAAGAACTATCAAACGAACATGTAAAAAAAAAATATCGGCAAATGGCACTTAAATATCATCCAGATAAAAATCAAAACGAAGACGCCTCAGATAGATTTCAACAAATTCATGATGCATATGAATTTCTATTAAATGAAAAACCCGACTTTAATTACACATCTATTTTATCATCGTTTTTGAATAATATTATAACAGAAGAAATACAACAAAAATTATTAAAGGCTATCATACAAAAATTATTAAAATTATGCAATAAAAGTGCTTTATTTTTTATTAGAAAAATTGACAAAGATGTTCTAGGAAAAATTTTCATTATTATGGAAAGTTATAAAGATATATTACACATTTCGGAAAAACTGTTAGAAAGTATTAAAAAAATACTTGATGAAAAACGACAAAATGACAAACATATTACGTTACATCCATTTATTGATGATTTATTTGATTGCAATTTATATAGATTGCAGTTCAAAAATGAAAATTATATTGTACCTTTATGGCATCATAATCTTATCTTTGATATTAACTCCGGCAATTTGTACGTTGATTGTATACCTATTTTGCCGGACAATATTAGTATAGATTCAAACAATAATATATTAGTTAATGTTTCATATAAATTACAAAATTTATGGGATCTTCATGAAATTATAGTACCAATTGGAAAACAAAATATTATTATACAAAGAAAAGAATTAAAAATGGTTAAAAAACAAACTATTGCGTTGGATAAATCGGGAATACCTAAAATTAACTATGATAATTTATTTGATGTTTCAAGGAAAGGCAATATACTAATCGAAATAGAAATATTTAACATGTAAAAAAAATATAGATTATTTATTTATATTTTTTAATTATTACCTAGCTACTATTACACTATCTAAACAGTTGACTTCTTTACTACTTTCTTGACTACCTTCTTTACTACCTTCTTCTTTACTGGTTCGGGCTCTGGTTCTGGCTCTGGCTCTCTTACTGGTTCTACTTCCTCATCACTATCTTCTACTACAGGATCCATCGAAACCGGTTCTTCTACAACATCTTCTTCTAATTCTTGTTTATCAATCGCTTCACAATCCTCTTCAGACAATTGAATATGACACTTACCAGTAATTGACACATTTGCTCTTGGCTTTACCACACATTGAACCAACTTCCAAGTTAAACCCCATCCTTTACCACCAATCCAAATACCACCACATTGTAAAATACTTGCAATATTACTTCCAGATGAAATCAATTCTACAGGTGTATCCATACTATCTTCAGATGGAAATAAACGATTGTTCTTTGTATCAAAGATCTCAACAGACCATTCATTATTATAATTTGGAACCTTAGCCTTTATTGAAGGCGGTTTAGAAGTATCAATCTTCTTTGTTATCTTATCCTTTTGATACTTTACAAAAGGAAAGAATGTATGCTTCAAAATTCCTCGATCCATCTCTTCACCCCACCATAGCTCACTATTCTTAACAGCATCATCTAAAACTTGTTCTTCAAACGCCTTCATTTTTTCTAAAAATATTTTTGTATCTTTTGTTTCATAATCCTTATTTGGAAAATTTAAAGTAATACTAAACTTACCATCTCCTACACCATTCTCTCCTACAAAATCTTGACAACCCCAAGTATGAAGTAATGGAGAAGTAACATGAATAGAACGATTGGTCTTAGTGCTTATCATATTTATTGCCTTTCCTTGTTGTTTATTAATTTTAGGAGGCATATACTTGTTAGATGCAACATCCCATTCTTTGTAATCAATAATTGGCTTAGACATATTAGTAACGATATAAGAATATAAAGGTATTATGCAGTTATCTTAATATCATTTTTTACAATCAATTTTTTACAAATATTTTAATTATTATATTTTACTTTTATTTTTTATATAAATTTTCTATATACAATTTTTCTATAATGAGTTCTATTAATTTTGTATTAGATGCGTTCACAACAAGTAAAAATATGGATATATCTGCTACATTAGACGCGGGTTCGGTACCAACTACTATTGATGCTAGTGCTACTGCAATATTCTATGTAGATACGGATACTTTAAAAAATGTATTCAGGTTTTCATCAAATTCTTGGGATATTAATGATATATCAGCACAAGATATTCATTATTTCACATTCATGGAAAATTGGCCAGATTACTTTAATATTTCACCAGTTAATGCACAACTTGACAAATGGCCTGCTGCAAATCCTATTTCTGATTTACCAATAAACACCAAAATGTTAGTAAAACACGATTTTGTACGTTATTTATCACTTAAGTTATTTAAAACTCCTGTTGGTGTTGATCTTTTTAATAATGAAGAAGAGTTAATTAATTCACTAAATGTTTTAGGCGAAGAAACATTCCAACAAGATATTTCTGGTTTATTATGGGCTAAAAATGCATATACCGATATTAATGATGTAAGTGAAGGAGGTGAATACGAATCCAATAATGAAGATAATACTAAATTCTTCATAGACCCATCAGTTAATCGTGTTTGTACAACCGATGAATTTGACAGTAGTGAAAATATTACAAGAGAACTATTTCGTCAAATTCTTAATGGAGCTCCTGAAAGGTTTAACGATATTTCATTTGTAGCAGTTGATGTTGACGGGAGTGACGTTTATTATACAGCTCCATTACCATTTGAACAAGATGATTTTATTTCATTTAAATTTACAATTAATCCTGCAGCTGGTCAACATTTATTAACACAAACTACTGCGTTTGGAGCACGTGTTTATAAAATTAGTTTAATAGCAAAGAATAACGTTAATGCTATAACATGGAATACTACTCCAATTGATTAAAATCCTTGTCTTTGGTTCTCAAACATATAATTAGGTTCTCAAATTACAAAAAATAATTTCATTCAAAAAAATACAATAAAATATACAACAAAAATATTTTGTCTAAAATCATACACAAAATATTTCAGATATATTAAGTATATATATATATATGAAATCAAAGAAGACAAGAAATAATAGAAATAGGTCAAAACGATTAATAAAAAAGATGAATGGTGGTGGTAAATGTAATAGTAAGCCGATAAAAGGAGAAGCTATAATAAATAAAGATATTTTAAACAATGAATTACTTCGTTTACGAGTCATGAAAAATATTGATATTCAAGAAATTAAGGAATTGGTAAAACAAGGTGCTGATGTGGATGTTAGAAGTAATTATTATCAAAGGACATTTCTACATGACGCTTGTTATGAACGTCGTAACACAGAATTGGTTAAGAATTTGATTGATATATGTGCTGATGTAAATGCCCGTGATAAAGATAATAATACACCTCTACATTTAGCAATAAGAACTACAAAAGTGGAGATAATCAAGCTTTTGATTGATAAAGGTGCTGATGTAAATGCTCGTAATAATGATGGATATACACCTCTTATTCTTGCAATGATTAATATATCAAGGGCTTGGAATCATACAGAAGTAGTCATGGCTCTGATTGATAAAGGTGCTGATGTAAATTCTCGTGATCCATATGGTAGTACGCCTCTACACTATGCATGGGGAATGGGAATTACTAGGATACCGAATATGTTGTTGGTCTCAACTTTCATTGATAAAGGTTCTGATGTGAATGCTCGTGATAATAATGGAAGAACGCTTATACATTTATCCCTTATGTTCGATACAAGAAGAAATGACATGGATTATTATGAAAATGACATGGTTTATTATGTTAATTATTTAATAAAAAAAGGTGCTGATGTGAATGTCAAGGATAATAATGAAGATACGCCTCTACACTATGCCTTTAAAACTAAATTATCTAAGATAGCCAAACTACTTATAGAAGCAGGTGCAAATATTAATGCTAAAAACGCATATGGAAAAATACCTCAAAATTATGTTAATCCAATCGAGTATGAACAATTTGGATTGGAACTATCTCGTAATGCCAAAGAAGAATTTATTAAAGATGGAGTTTATGAATTAAGAAAATACAAGGACGTTTATGTTCCAATAATGATAATTCCAAGAGGTACGTTGTTATTTCGCACGAGAGTAGAAGGGAGGTACGCGCTTCCTCAGGATTTTTGTGGTATTAATGATAATAATGATAAATATTGTTTAAACAAAAATTTTAACGTATTTTTTTATCCCTATCCTGCCTATTGGGGGAATGATTTTAAAATATTTGTTGTAGAAAAAACTTTGAAGATTGTAAATTTAATTAATCCTTCATATTTGAGTAGAGAAGTTAAATCTGGAACAACACGTGAAAACTATGATTTTATACAGAGTTGCTTAGATTTAGAACCTGATTTTTGTGAAGGACAGGCAGGAACACCTTATGACCCTTGTTTATCAGAAGAGTTTTTGAAAGAGAATCCAGATATAGCAGGAATGATATCTTTGGCAGAACTCGACACTTCCGCTCATAAAAAGAAATACACAAATCTAAATAAATATAATTTGCTTCATAGCGACGTTAGAGGAGTAATTGGTCTTCCAGAGTTGATTTTATATCCTAAACAAACTCGACAAATAACTGACAAAAACTGGAGTGAACAAGAGTGTGTAGACGAAAACAATAATTATTCATATTTAATAGACTCGGAAAACTATGAAGTAAACATAATGGAGTCATTATTGAACCCAAAAGGATACAATATAAAAAGAAGTGGTGTTCAAAGTCCATTCACACAAAAAGATTTTGATAAAATTCATGTAACATTATACAATCCATTAAAGATGTATGTCGTGTGGGAATATTTGGAAGAAAATTACAAAAAAGACTGTGTTCCAATAAATTGGTCAGCAAAAAGTAAATTGAGTCAATTTCAGAATGATATTAACAAATTGAATGACGGATTGTATAAGAAAAATGTTACCACTTTAAAAAAGTTGTTGAGGTTTGACACAGGAGGTGGTAAACCTAAAAAGAGAAAACCAAAACGTAATAAAACACGTAAGAAATCGAATAAATAATTTGCGTGTTAGGTTCTCGAAGGGTTCTCAAATTACAAAAAATAATTTCATTCAAAAAAATACAATAAAATATACAACAAAAATATTTTGTCTAAAATCATACACAAAATATTTCAGAGGATTTGAGAACCATCCGAGAACCTAGAGATTATTTTATAATAAAATATATAAGGTTATTATAATATTTTCATACTAATATGAGGAAAAATAATAAATCCGATAATACATTTTATGTATGTTCATATGGTGGATGTGGATCTAAAATGCTTCAAAATGCACTAAAACAATATGGTCAAACAAGACACATACATAGTAGATTTCCTCCAGAAGAATTAGAATATGTTGGAAATTGGAGATCTGGACCTCCAAATAGTGAATGGTTTAACGGTATAGCTATTTCTGAAAATCAACTACATAAATATCATGTTATATACATTTATAGAAATCCTAGTTTTTCTATACCAAGTAGATTTAAAAATCCTAAACATTTAACTAATATTCAAATTGACAAAACCATTAAATTAGATGATGTTTATGAATCCGGTCAAGATTTATACCAACTTAATGAATTTCATAATAATTATTTAAAACCAACCAAACCAAGAAATTATAAAGTATATTGTGTTAAATATGAAGATATTTTTGACAAACAAGATGAACTTAGTGAATTACTTAAAATCGGAAAATTAAATATTATAAATACAAGTAAAAGAGTAAATAGTGATAAAAAATTAGATATAATTTATACTGATCTAATACAAGAAATGAAACAAAATGATTCTATTATAATAGTCTAAAATCATACACAAAATATTTCAGAGGATTTGAGAACCTAAAAATATTATTTCTAAAGTTTTGTTTCATAGAAATTATAAAAATTAAATTATTGTTATAATTCTTATTTTTTTTCATAGAAAATTTAAAAAAGTCGGCTCTCTCTCTCTTCAAGGATGAGCTCCAAAAATTGATTTTGAAATGACTTTTGAAAGATTTTGAAAGGATTTTGAAAGGATTTTGAAAGATTTAGAAGAAAAAAAATATAAAGAAGTATATATTAGTATATTAAATGCCTAAAACAGACTATTCTAATACTATAATTTATGAGATTAAATGTAAAGATCCACAGGTAAAATATTATGAAATTGGTGCTACAACAAATTTAAGTATTTTACGTCATAGATTTTTTAAACTTAAAATCGAGACAAAATTTCCTAATTTAATTCAACAAATAACTGCAAATGGAGGAATTGACAATTGGGAAGTCAACGAATTGGAGTCATACGATTCGTGTTCATCAAAATCCGAATCGAATATACGAGTAGAATACTGGAAAAAACATAAATTAGAGTTATCCAAATCTCCTCCAAAAGTTATCCAAATCCTCCAAAATTCCTCATCTCAAAATACAAATCTTTCAAAATCTACTGGTAAAAAAAAAGATGTTTTCCGTTGTTTTGAATGTGATTGTGAATACAGTACAAAAGGTAATTATGATAAACATTTACTAACCGTAAAACACAAAAATGCCGAAATTTCTGCTCAAAAGGATAAAAAAATGGATAACAAGGATAAAAATGGAAAAAATTTTGCAACCTTAACAGTTGATTCATTTACATGTGAATATTGTAATAATACATATTCAAATAGTTTTAATTTAAAACGTCATAAATTGCGTTGTAAAGTTTTTGTACAACAGAAAGATGAAGCAAATAAAAAATATGAAGAAGCAAAAAAGATGAAAGAAATGTTTGATGATGATGAATCTGATACAACTGCACTAACAACACATACCAATTCGGTAACAACTATGAACAATTCTAACAATACTGTAAATAATATTGTAAATAATAATACAATAATAAATAATAATGTGAATGTATCTTATCGAGTTCAGTTGGGTAGTGAACCAATCGCAAATTTATTAACAGATAATGATAAAAAACAAGTATTGAGTAAAATACACGGTAGTTTACTGTATTATGTTCATAAAGTTCATTTTTCTGGACAATATCCAGAGTATTTGAATGTAGCATTAACAAATTTGCGTAGTAAGTATGCTCATAAGTATAGTGAAATAGAAGAGAAGTTTATTACAGAATTGGCAGATAATGTATTTACTGAGATGATAGATACACGATTTAGTGAAATATGTGATTTTTATGATGAACGTAAGACGAAATTGAATGCTAAGATGGAAAGTAGATTAAATAATTATATAGAAGGTATGAAGAATAATCCTGAAAAATATAAAAAGACTATGGATGATGTCATGTTATTAGCGTATAATAATAGGGATAAAGTAAAGATGGATAATTGTGTAAATATGCCGGAACCTTTGCAAATACAGAACGAAGAAGAAGAATAAATATTTTTTTTATGAATATATATATATATGGAATTTAAAGTTGTATTGAGTTATTTAGTTTACTTAATTTATGTATATTTTATTAGCACTAATATTGAGTATGTGTTTCATAGATTTATGATGCATGATGATAAATACTTTTACGGTAAATCTCATATTACACATCATAAACATACAGATAATGAAATGAATTTAATATATAGAAATACAAAAGATTATGAAGATATTGGAGAAGCAGAAAATTTAATATTTGAATTACCAGAAGTATTGGGAATTAGTGTACTTCTTTATTTATTAGTTTATTTATTTTATTTTTTCTATCCAATAAAAATTAATGTATATTTCATAATATTAATACCTTTAATACCACTAATATACGCTATTATAATGTGGAATAGTATACATCCCCATATTCATTATAAATGTGGAAAGGATTATACGCCTTTATCTTTACCGTGTGATATTACAAAATATTTGGCAGAAAAAAATAGTTTTGTAAAATGGTTAGTAACTAATCATAAGAAACATCATATTTATAAAGGAGATAAAAAGGGAAATTTTAGTGTTACTTTACCGGGTGCAGATTTTTTATACAATACATATAATTAAAAAAATATTATATTAAAACCTAGCTAATTCTATCTATTATTTTTATGCTTTTGCTTTCTTTACAACTTTTTTGACAACTTTCTTCTTAACTGGTTCGGGTTCGGGTTCGGGTTCGGGTTCAGGTTCGGGTTCGGGTTCAGGTTCATCTTCATCACTATCTTCAACAACAACATCATCTGTTTGAGGTTCTTCAGTTGTTTCATCTGGTAATTCTTGATTATTGATGGCATCATTATCTTCTTCAGACAATTGAATATGGCAGCTACCTGAAATAGTAACATTATCTCTGGGTTTAACTACACATTGTATCATTTTCCATGTTAAACCCCAACCTTTACCGCCGATCCAAATTCCACCACATTGTAGTACACATGCA
>Ga0257110_1000729_pt1 | contig 15561 bp, 22 predicted proteins | sample LP_taG_7_FD_190184 | JGI IMG/M metagenome (GOLD analysis project Ga0257110, IMG submission 190184) | Marine microbial communities from Northeast Subartic Pacific Ocean, Canada - LP_J_2015_P26_10m | ecosystem: Environmental > Aquatic > Marine > Oceanic | place: Canada: Northeast Subartic Pacific...
CGATGATTTGGTAAAGATAGCAGATACTCCGATTATAGGAATCTACCACGCTGATATGTATCTAATGCCAAAGGCGTTGGATTTTGTAATAAAACACATCAAACCTCTAAGTGTGGTATCGTTGACCAGAATTGAACCACCATTACATCCTGATGGGCCTGAGAAAATGTTGATGGATTTTGGTATTGAACCAGAAGAGTTCAAAGAAGAAGAAATGTTAGAGTGGTTCAAAGATGTACAAATGCATCAAGCAACTAAGGTAACTGAAGGTATCTTTGCCCCTTGGTTTATGTTCAAAGAAGATTTTACATCAATCAATGGACATGACCCATTATTCGCTCCACAATCAAAAGAAGATACAGATATCTTTAATAGATTCCAATTGAATGGATATAAGTTTATTCAAACTTGGGGTGGTTGTGTATATCATATGACCTGTAGAGGTAGTAGATTTGCAGATGGTGCTCAACGAAATCCAAATGGTGAAGTGTTTATGAAGAATAGAGAAACTGATGAGTGGTTAACTCAGAATGTTCGTTCAACTCGTAACTTTCTTAGAAAGTGGGGACATTACTGTAAACATGATACTCTAATGAAACCAATTATACCACCAAAGTATAACATTCAGTTCATAGTAGATAATGGTAATATTAAATTATTAGAAACTTTAGAACCTTGGTGTGATAATATTAATATGGATATTCCACAAAAGGATATCGATACATATATTAAGAAAGAGCAGGTAGATACTCAATTCGATTTAAGAAGAAGAATCAATCAGGATGTACAAAATGATGTACAAATTACATTTGATGCAAATAAATTAACAGAGTATTCTTTTAAGTTAATAACAGAACTCTCTACCATACTTGAGTCCTCTGAAATTGAGGTTGGTGAATTCGAATTGGATATATTTAAAGTAAAGGTAAGTAAGGTAAAAACATACGAACATCTATTAATTAATAGAATAATATTTTAAATAGTATAGTTATACTCACTATGATGTATTATATATTACTTCCCGATGACACCGAAGCTGGTGTTCAATATTCCACAAATGTATTAGGTGAATCATCTTTTAAAAACTTTTGGGCCGAACAAGGTTTTGAAATTTTAGAAAGATTGGTGAACAAATACCCTGACACTTTAAATGAAGTGAAGATTAAAGATGAACAATCAAAAGAGTACAAAGTTACAGAATTCTTAGATATAGTTGAAAAACTTAATTTAATTAAATAGGAAGAGAATGAATATCCAAAATTATGAAAAGTATGAGGATTTGGATGAGATGTATTCAAATCTAGAACGAAATGAAAATCAGAAAAGAAATAAATTCAAACATGCAAAACAAAGTAAAAAAGACAACAATGAAAAAAACCTTCAACAATCACAAGGGATGCCTACCGATTGGAGAGAGGGTGATAGTCATATCGGAAGAAGTAAAAAAGAACGAAATAAGAATATCTGACCCATTCGGTACAGAGTGGATAGTACCAAAAGAGTTTGTTTTTGAAACTTAGATATATTTATTTTAAAACAGGAGAAATACAATGTTATTAAAAGTAGGTTCAAGAGGAAAAGAAGTTAAGTTATTACAAGAATTCTTAGAAATAGGAGCAGATGGCATATTTGGTAAAGGAACTGAATTCTCAGTTAAAGAATTTCAAAAAATCAACGGTCTTACTGCTGATGGTATTGTGGGCCCTTCCACTTGGGATTGTATGGGTTTGGCTAGTACTGATGATTCGGAAAAGATATATGAAACGGAAAACGGACTCATAATCAATAGACACTTTCTACCTGAGGGTGAGTATAAAAGTGGTATTACCAAAAAAGAATATTGTTTTTTACATCATACAGCAGGATGGCAGAATCCTTACAGAACTGTAGACCATTGGGGTAGAGATAGTAGAGGTGCAGTAGCAACTGAATTCGTATTAGGTGGACAATCAATCAAAGGAAACGATGAAACTTACGATGGTGTTATGGTTCAAGCATTTCCTGAAGGACATTATGGATGGCATTTAGGTAAGAATGGTTCTCAACATATGCATACACATTCAGTTGGTATCGAAGTAAATAACTTTGGATATCTTAAAAATGGTAAAACATACGCTGGTACTACGGCAGTTGAATCACAAATCGTAACATTAGATAAACCATTCAGAGGATTCAAAGAATGGCACAGATATTCAGATAAACAAATTGAAGCATTACGTTTATGGATACTTTATATAGCAGATAGAGATGGAATTGATGTAAGAAAAGGTTTAGTTGAGGAAATTAAATCAAAAGGAGCGGATGGATTCGAATTCAATGAAAAAGCTTACTATGGTAAGATAAAAGGTATGTGGACTCACACTAATACTAGAAAAGATAAGTTCGATATGTTCCCTCAGCAAGAATTATTGGATATGCTAGTGAGTTTATAGAAATTATTATCCTTTTTTCTCTTATTGTTTACTATTTATTACAACAAAAGTATAACACAATAAAACAGTATTAAAAAAATTACGGAAATTTTCTATGAAAAAATATTTAATTAGTTTATTGTTGATGATACCATTCCTCGGAATGGCACAAAATGATAGCTGGTTTAACTTAGAAGTTCAATTTGACTTCTACGGGCCAACTGAATCATTTGTACTACTCTCACAACAAGGAGATACATTAGTTAATCATCAACCAACAGTACCTTACGAAATTTTACAAACATTAGTATATGCAGATTCAGGAGCAGTAGATGTTCAGATATATGATTCATTCGGAGATGGATGGATTGATGGACAAAACACCCTATCAAACATTACTATGAGTAACGATTGTCAAGGAGTAATCTTAGATTTAGATTTAAACTTCGCATTTACACAATACGATACAACAGTAAATCTATTACCATGTCCACCACCAATCGCTGGGTGTATGGATTCAAATTCAACAAACTACAATCCTAACGCTACTATAGATGACAGTAGTTGTTTATATAACGTAGATTTTAGTTTGAATATGAACCAATATCCAAATACATACACTACTCCGTATGTAGTAGGACCTTTTAATGGTTGGACAGACCAACATCCAATGGTAGATACAAACGGTGATGGTATTTGGGAAACTACAATACCAATTCTAAATGGAGTAACCCCTTGGAAGTTTATGTTGGATAATTGGGTAGTACAAGAATTACCAACAAACGTACAGAACGACCCATACGCAAGTTGTTTTGTATTAGATGGTGCAGGATTTACAAATAGAATTTTAGATGTACAAAACCAACCAATAACACTACCAATATATTGTTGGGAAAGTTGTTATGATTGTGGAGATGTTTTAGGTTGTACAGACCCTACATCAAATTCATATAACCCTTGGGCAACTATTGATGATGGAAGTTGTGCAGTTAGTGGACCGACGGGATGTGGAGCAGACCAAACATATTTAAAATTAGTATATACTCCTGATAATTGGCCGCAAGAAAACGAAATCGTAGTTGGTGACCCAAATGGAACTATATTCTACGCACCACAAGGAACTTATAACCAATCAAATGCACCTGCTGGTATTCCAATTGAAATATTTATTTGTGTAGATACAAATGTATTAGTAGATATAACATTATCAGATTCTTACGGAGATGGTTATGGTGGTTCAACATCAGGTGGTTCAGTAGATGGAAATCTTGAACTATTTGATTGTGATGGAGTAGAACTATTTGATTTAGTAGATTCATTAGGTTCTGCAAATTTTGGATATAGTTTCCAATCAGACCAATTTAATAGTGGGGATATTTGTTCATATAACAGTACGGATATATTCGGTTGTATGAACCCATTCTCAACAACATATGACCCAACTGCAACAATAGATGATGGAAGTTGTGGACCAGCAAGAGTATTAGGTTGTACAGACCCTAACTCATTCAACTATGATTCTACAGCAAATCAATCAGAAATAATGCAGGGTGATTACACATTAACACTTAGTGATGGAGCTGCGAACGGATGGAGTGGAACTTGGTTAGGTATTAAACAAGGTAATAATTTATCACCACAATATAAGATGGGCCCGAATGATGGTAGTTCAATTACATTCAACAACGTTCAGTTAAATATTTTTGAACCAGTTAAACTTTACTTATTCACAACCCAACAATCAGTACAAACAATAAATCAGGTAGGATACACTCTAACAGGTCCGACTGGTGATACAATTGTAGATGTACCATACTTTACAGCAGGGCCATTACAATTCCCAATATGTCAAACTACAACCGCACAACCATTTTTCGGTGATGTATGTATTCCTGTAATATTAGGATGTTTAGATTCAACTTCACTTAATTACATTCAACCAATTGGAGACCCGTTGGTAGATGTAAACACAGATGATGGAAGTTGTATTGCAATTGTAGAAGGGTGTATGAATCCTTTAGCATTTAATTACAATCCAAACGCAAACGTAGATGATGGAAGTTGTGTTCCTGTAGTAGTAGGTTGTATGGATTCTACTTCATATAATTACGACCCATTGGCAAATACACCAGGAGCTTGTATTCCATTTATTTATGGGTGTACTGATGATACACAATACAATTACGACCCTAACGCAAATACGGATGATAATAGTTGTATTCCTTTTATATATGGTTGTACCGACCCAACATCTTTAAATTACGATTCAACAGCAAATACCGATGATGGTAGTTGTATTGCTCGTATTTACGGATGTATGGATTCAACTCAATTTAACTTTGACCCATTAGCAAATACTGATGATGGAAGTTGTGTACCATTTATTTATGGTTGTATGGATGTTAACTCATTAAATTATGACCCATTAGCAAACACAAACCAAACATCAGCAACGGATTTATCTAATCCTTGTATCCCAATAGTATATGGGTGTATGGATTCAACTCAATATAATTACGACCCGAACGCAAATGTAGATAATGGTAGTTGTGTTCCTTTCGTTTACGGATGTATGGATATTAATTCACTAAATTATAATCCATTAGCAAATACCAATCAAGTATCTGAAACAGATTTAACAAATCCTTGTATCGCCATTGTTTATGGATGTATGGATTCAACATCATTTAATTATGACCCGAATGCTAACGTAGATAATGGTTCTTGTATTCCATTTGTATATGGGTGTATGAATCCAAACTCATTTAACTATGATGTAAACGCTAATGTTAATCAGGTATCAGAAACAGATTTATCAAATCCTTGTATTCCTTTTGTTTATGGGTGTACAGATTCAACCGCAGTAAATTATGACCCATTAGCAAATGTAGATAATGGAAGTTGTATTACGGCAGTGGTTGGTTGTACAGATGTATCAGCATATAACTACGACCCAACAGCAAACGTATCTGATTCAACTGCCTGTTTATATGATGCAGGTTGTATTGGTGGACCAGGTAATCCTTATTGGTTAAATAATCCTTGCTACGCATGGGTAATTGATGTAGATAATTATTGTTGTAATAATGAATGGGATTCAGATTGCCAGAGTTTATATCAATATTGTGTAGATGGGTATCCATTAGATATTAATGAAATAGCTGGTAAGATGATTATAGTTTATCCAAACCCAACAAATAAAATTCTTACAGTAGAAACATCTTTAAACAATGTGAGTTATGATTTATTTGATTTGACAGGGAGAAAATTAAGAAGTGGTGAAAACCAAAAGAAATCAGAAATTGATATGACAAATCTACCAATTGGTGTTTACATACTTCAAGTAAATTATGATGGAAACATCTATAATAAAAAAATAGTAAAAGAGGATTAAGATGAAAAAACTATTAGTAATATTATTTATCTTACCACTTGTTATGTATGGTCAAACGACCGTAACACTTCCTGTAACAAAAAAGGAAGAAGTTAAGAAAGAACCTTCTAAGTTTATGAAAACTCTGAAGAAAGAATTTAAGTATTCTACATTCTATGCAGCATACAATGGTAATAATTCAATATCAGATGTAACAAACTATTCAGTTACAAATGGATTAACAACAACTAAAACAAAAACTCCATATGATTATTCTGCAGTATTTGGTGTAAGAAAGATTCAAAGATTTGGATATGAACCGAATATTCAAAACAGATTCAAAAATGGTACTGAGAATTCATTCTCAGATGCAGCAACGATTGGTAGTAAATCAAAAGGATTTGAGTATCTATTCGAATTAGATTACAGAAGGCAACAAGGTAAAACATTCCTTAGTCAAGACCACTTCCTAAGATATATTGCTGATAAGTATGTTTTAAAAGTAGAGTACTTAGCAGACCAATTTGCAGATATAAACTACTTTGAAGCATCTCAGAGATATAGACACAAATTCAACAGAAAGTTCTCAGTAAACATTGGAGCAGCTCAAAGATTATCACAACCTTATGGATTCGACCCATTATCAGAATGGATATTACAAACAGGTGATATACATTTTACTAACTTAGCAATTGAAGAGATGGGATATGGTGTAGATTTTAGTGATGTAGATAATATCCAATATCTAAATCCTAATGGTAATGTAGTAGCAAATTCAACAGATATTTGGGAACAAGTTGTGATTCCACAAATCTTATCAGATTATGTAGATAGAGAAAAAGCATTACTTCCACAACAATTTGAGTATTCATTAGTGATGGGTTTTGATTATTACAAATATACTAAAGAATTTTGGTTACACTCTTGGGCGAATGTGATGCCATACCATATAAAAAGTAATAAACAATATAGTTATCATAAATACAATGGTGGAAATTGGGTAGATTATTCAGGTGGTTTAATATTTGGATATAGGTTCACAAAATCATTAGGAATATTTACAGAAGGAAAGTACCATAAGTATTGGAATCGTAGTTGGTATGATTTCTCAATGGGAATAAACTTTATTATATTATAAGGGTACAGAAGATGGCAAAAGAAATAGGAGAAGAAACTAAAATTACATTAGACCTTAAAACAATAGGATTAATTTTAGTAGGAGTTGCAACAGTAGTGGGAATGTGGTTTGCATTACAAGCAGATATAGAGGAAGCAAAAGAACTTCCTGCACCACTACCACCAGATGTTACTCGTATGGAATATGATATGAAAGACCAATTGATTAGACAAACAATTATGACTACTCAAGAGGATGTTAAGGAATTGAAAGAAGATTTCAAACGACTGGAAGAAAAAATAGATAAACTTAGATAAGGGATAACTATGAAAAAGTTTTTGTTAATACCAATGTTTTTACTACTAACTAACCTTTTAGGAGCACAGGTTGTAGTATATCATTTCAATGCAGGGTGGAATAGTACTAATGATGTAGAATGGATTGAAGATTTAGAAGAGGTTGAGATAGAATTCATTGATATAGCTAAAAAACCTAAATTACAACAAAAGTGGAAAATCGTAGTTGTACCTACAATACTAATACTTCAGTACGATGAAGAAAAGAAAAGATATCAGGCAGATATTAGTTTTCATATGTCGGCAACGAGAGAAGAAGTACAAGAAAAAATAGATGAAATAATAATGAGTGGATTCTAAATAATCACTCTATTTATAAACAAACAAAGGAGTTACGGATATGAAATGGATTTGGAGAAAAATTATGGCATTTGGTAATATATTTAAAGATGATAACGACATCAATGAAAAGAATGTAATAGGATTTATGTCATTCGCAGTAATGACTATATTCGCAGTAGTAGACCTAACAACAGGATACTTCGGAAAAGACTTAGTAATTAACGAATTCATATATAATTCATTCGTATGGATTACATTAGGATGTTTCGGTATCGCTGGAATTGAAAAGTTCGCAAAGAAATAACAACAAACAGAGAGTTCTAAACAAGTGACTATAGCGGAAGAAAAAATGATATTATTAAAAAACACCTATCTGATGGCAGGGTTAGGCCTGACATCTGTATGTACTTTTTTAGGAACGTACTTAATGAATTTAACAATGGGAAACTCAGAACAATATATGGCAGTACTATCTGTTTTATTATTGGATGGGTTTTTTGGTCTTATAGCTGGTATAAAACGAGAGGGATTCAAAACATACAAAGCCCTCAGAGTTATTAAAAACATATTTGCATGGGAACTAATACTTACAGTAATATTATCCATAGAATTAGGATTTGATGGTACATCTTGGTTATCAGAAACAATTCTCGCTCCTTTTATGGTATTCCAAATCATATCAGCTCTTAAAAACGCATCAATGGCAGGATTCATTAAGAATGAATTACTCAACGAAATCTTAGATAGAATTGATTCCCATAAAGGAAAACGTCAGAAATAACCTTTATTCCAAAAAATTACATATTTATAATCGTATGAATAATATTAGACAATACGGTTGGAAAGATTGGATTTCAAATCCTCAGAACAAATCCATATACGAAAAGGATATGAATGAAGGATTGCGTCAATTCAAAATGGAACAACTAAGAAGAAATAAATTAGTCCAAGCGGCTAATTTTAATCAAAGAGGATTATGATGGATAGAATAGAAAAACTTATGAATCTTCTTGAAAACAAATATGGTAATAAAACCATAACTGAAGGAAGTAAATTAAAAATTAGAGAAATAGTAAAGCAGGAAATAGAAAGGGTCGTAGAATCCCTTAAAGAAGTTGATGACTCTGATAATCCGATGACATTAGAATCACTTGAAAAAGTAATAAAGAAAAACTAATGTTGATGGTTGGGTTAATTCAGAAAACAATTCTTGTAGAACAACTAACTAATAATAATATTTACCTCAATGGTATAGGAAAATAATATATGCCTTTATATAATAGGAAATCAATGCCACAAGTGAATACTCAGAATTTGAGTAAGGCACTTTCTATTGCAAAATCTAAAGTAAAGGTTTCCAAAGGAATGAGTATAGCTGGGAGTTTAAGACCTTCTCAGAAAGAACTCATCAAATCTAAGATACAAGGCATATCAAAGAAATATAATAAACCATCTGATATGAAACCCCTAATTATATCTAAAGATGATTACATCATAGATGGACACCATAGGTGGGGTGCTATGATATTCAAATTCGGTAAGGATGTTAAGATTCCTACATTTACATTACATTTAAAGAGAGATGAGGCAATCCAATTATACACTCAGATTGCATTCTCACTAGATGAGAATATAAACGTACCAATTAGTGTAGGTGATACTATATTGGGTGGTAAGTTTAAAAACAAAAGAATTGTAGTTAAATCAATCGGTAAGAATGAAAAGGGTGATATTACAATCAATAATAAACCACTACTTAAATTCAGAATATTACCTAAATTGGATGAATCCGTTATTGGAAATACAATAGAGTGTGATAATTGTGGGTGGGATTGGAAAGTAGAAGATGGTGGTGATGATTTATACATTTGCCATAAGTGTGGACATGATAACGAAGTAGTAGGAGTGGATAATAAATCTATACCTGCAGGACTCGGTGTTGTAAAATCTGATGGTAATGGTAGACCTAGTAATAGTTCTCAGTATTCTAAAGTAACAGAAAAGAAAAAACCGAAGAAGAAGGTGAAAAGTAAAAAGGCATCTCTAATGAAACAAAAGAGAAACTTTTATTTAAAACCTGATAATGCACAGAAAGAACTTGATAAATCAGATAGAGAAGGACAAGTACTTTCTAAAAAAGTTGGTAAACAAAGATTATACTTTGTATCCTACGTTGGTAATACAGGAACACAAAACATATTTACAGAAATATATTGGGATAGGTTTGGTAATAAATGTAAAAACCCAACAACATTAGATGGTAGGTGTATTGATAAGTATAACCCATCAACTACAATAAGAGAAAAATAAAGATTAACTAAATAAGGTTTATTATGAAAAAGAAATTAGTATTATTATCGTTATTATCAGTATTATCATTTAATTGTGCATCAACAAAACCAACACAAAAACCAATTGAACAACCAGTAGAGTTAGTTGATAAATTTGGTGAAGGTGAGAGTAAAGGGTTAATGGAACTCTTAGTAGCAGGGTTGGTGATATATATTTTACACTCTGTAATAAGATAAATAATTTAACAAATTTTAACATAAATAATTTGGATATTTGAAATAAAAGTCGTATATTAGGGTATTATGAAGAAGATAGATTTTATAAACAAAGTATTTAAAAATGAAAACGCTCTAAATGAAAGTGGAAGAATCCTCAGAGTCTTTGATTTTGATGATACTCTTGCCAAATCAACAGCATTTATTTATGTAAAACATAAAGATGGTTCTGAATCTAAGTTAGACCCGGCTGAATACGCAAAATACAACTCTAAAACAACCGATGTGTTTGATTTCAGAGATTTCAATAAAATGTTGAATAACCCTAAAGTAATCCAAAAGAACTTTAAGTTACTACAACGAATGTTAGATAACTCTAACAAAAAGGTTACAATCCTAACCGCAAGAAAACTTGCATTTCCTGTTACAAAATTCTTTAAAGACCAATTTGGTATGGATGTGTATGTAGTGGCGTTAGGAAGTAATAATCCAAAGGATAAATCTGATTGGATTGAGAAACACATCAAAAAAGGATATACAGATATTGCATTTATGGATGATTCATCTAAGAACATCAAAGCGGTAGATAAACTTAAATCAAAATATCCTAATGTAAGAATCAAAACTCACTTAGTTAAAGAACATATCGATGAAGAAGTTCAAAAATATGTAAATAAACTAATTCACTAATATTAATTCTATATTTATAACCAATGAACTACGAAAGACAAGTAATGGACTCGGCCTTTAGAATCTTAAAGAAAAAAGATTTCAAATGGGGTGATGAGTTTGATAACGGAATGAAAAAAGATTTATTAAATCTGTTATTAACATACTTTACGGATATAGAACACTATGAAAAGTGTGCTCATATTCATTCGTTGTTAAAACCTATGGAGAAAATGAATGAAAATATTAGTAAAACAAATTTCACAGGAAGTGGAATCAGTTAAGGGTTGGATAGTTTACGTTATGGATGTAAACGATAGACCTTTAAAGGCAGAGATATGTGAATTAGATGATTTAGTACCAACTATAACAAAATTAGAATCAGTTTTTAGTATATGAAACTATTTATATTAAATGATGATGTAAATTCCTTTGACCACGTTGTAAGATGTATTCAAAGATATCTAAATTATCCCTATATGCAGGCAAGTTCAATTGCAAACATTGTTCATACGAATGGAGAGTGTTGTGTAAAAGAATCAGATGATGAGGTTCTCATCAAAACTATGTATAAGGAAATGGTAGCTGAGGGTTTACATTTAAAAATTGAGAGTTAATATGGCAAAGTCAAAAGGTTTAGGTGATTCAATTAAAAAAGTAACATCTGCTACGAAGTTAGACGTACTTGCAGAGAAGATTGCTCAAAGTTTGGGAAAAGCAGATTGTGGATGTAGTAAAAGGCAGGAGTATCTGAATAAGAAATTCCCATACTCATCATCAGAAAATGTTAATAAAAAAGGTAGATAATGAATCTAAACGAATTTATACAAAAAGAAATTAAAACCACTATTAACGGTTTAATTAGTGAAGGTAGACCTATTCCTATGGATACTCCTAACGAACTTGTCTATATTGATTTTTCTAAGTATGCATCTAAGAATACAAAGATGTTTAAAAAAGAACTCCAAAAATCTAAAGGAGATGGTGGTAGAATGTTCTTAACTCTATCAGCTCTATGGTATAAATGGGCAAGACAGAATCAAAAAGAATTTACTCATATCAAAGATAGTAAGAAGTTCGGAAGAGCTCTTATGGTAATGATGGTAAAAGATGATTTAATCTTTGATAGAGATGCGTGGAAGAAGAATAACGATATGACTCATCTAAAAGAAGATGAATATGTAGACCAGGCATTTAACGATGCAAAACCTGTTGAGGAAGAAACTAAGAGAGATTACAAAAAAGAGTACGCAAAGTACGGTAAATCTACTAAGGCAAAGAAATATAGAGCAGAACTAAATAAGTACAATAGAGATAAAGGTACTTATGGTAATGGTGATGGTAAAGATGCATCTCACAAAGGTGGAAAAATTGTTGGATTCGAAGATGAATCTAAGAATAGAGGTAGAGCTGAGAAAAGTAGATTGAAGAAAGAATCAGTAAACGAAGCAACTTCTAAATACCCAAATTTTGATTTAGATAAAAACATAAGATATCAATCTACATCCATTTCAAGTGGAATGTGGAGATATACAGGTAAAGAACAAGGTGGTAAGGGTGTTTATAGAAATTTAAACAATAACCAATTTTTAGGTTTTTCTAGTGATGACTTTAAGTACTTTAAGAAACATTTGAAGAAACATTTTGATATAGATGAATCAGTAAACGAAGAAAAAGTTTACATTGATTTTCTAAATAAGAAAAAAGGATTTAAACGAGATAGGATTAAATTTAATTCTTATGAGGCGGCAGTAAAATGGGCAAAGAAGAATTTAGAAAAGTATGACCAGGATATGATTCATTACGAATCAGTTAACGAAGGTAAATATTACATTACTCGTAACTTAGGTAGAGGACAAGGTAAGGCGTTAGTTAAACATTACGATAAAAAAAAGAATCAAACTACCGATAAACCAATAGAGTTTAAATCATACAAAGATGCTCAAAAAGAAGTAGAGAAACGCCAAAGAGGTGGTTCTATGGGTGGGCAGATGACAGCATATATCATTACTGATAAAAAAATGAATCCATTAACCGAAGAACAATTAGATGAAAAACTAATCACATTCTCTAACAGAGCACCTTATGGACAGGTAGTGTTTATGGCTGGTGGAGCTGGTAGTGGTAAGGGATTTGCAATATCAAACTTCATAGATTCCGCAGGATTCAAAGTAAGAGATGTTGATGAAATGAAGAAATCACTTGCTGGATTAGAAAAGATAAAGAAATTCTCAGTTGATAAATGGTATAAGAAGTATGGTAAGAATTTATCAGATAAGGCCGATAAGGGTGGATTATCACCAAAGGCTCACGTTGAGGAATATGTATTAGGTAGTAATAAAACAATTCAAGATATCGCAGGTGATTTAAAAAATCCTAACAATGTAGCATCACTACATTATATTGTAGATTCTATGGGATTAAAAGATAAGTGGGTAATCAATATGTTAAATGGTAAAAACAATAAAGAAACTTTACCAAATCTAATGTTTGATATTACTGCAAAAAAAGTAGCATCAATTACATCTGTAGTTAAACCATTAATGGATGCTGGTTATGATTCTAAAAATGTTCACCTTATTTGGGTACTAAAAGATTATAAAGCATCAGTTAGAGCAAACAAAACAAGAGATAGAGTAGTTCCTCAGGATATATTATTACAAACACATGAAGGTGCATCTGAAACAATGTGGCACGTTATAACTAAGATATTACCTAAAGGATTAAATGGTAGAATTGATGTTATTTTAAATAATAACTCTCAAACTGCATTCTTTGTTGATAAAAAAGGTGATAAAATTACGGTAGAACCAAATCAACAAAACAAACTTGATAAAGCTCAACCTGTAGTTAAAGGATTTACATCATTACCTGTTAAGAAACAAGGTGGTGGTATTTTACCTGAAAAGGTTTGGCAAACTATATTAGTTAGATGGATTTTAGGAAATGCACCAGAATCAATCGATTTAGATAATCCAGAACAATTTAAAACACAACAGGTAAAAGTTGGTGAATCAGTTAATGAAGCAAGTGATACATACTTTAAAACAGCAGGTGAGGCCGTTGATTTCGCAAAAACAAAAGCTGAGAAAAAAGGGTATGAAATCGATGAGGATGATTGGAATAATCAAATCACACATGGTGGTAGATATAGTAGATTAAGACCTAGTGTTGGTAAAACTCATACATTCCAAATTGGATTACTTAAAAAAGGTAAACCTCAAAGAAAAGGATTATCGATATCTTTATTTGGTATGGATAGTGGTAACTACGAATTAACATATTACATAAACTAAGGGTAGATATGAAAATAACATTCAAACATGAGGGAAGTAAACATACTGTAGTATTTCAAACATCTACAAGTAGATATACGGATATAATCACATTAGCCAAAACCTCTAAGGATTTAGATATTTTACATCCACTTACAAAGAATGGGGATAGACCAATTCAAGAAGCAATCAAACAGGCAATTATAAAACAACTAAATATTCCAATCAATATTGATTACAATTATGATGGAGCTGGATTTGGATTCAACGTAGATTTTTACGGAGTTATTAAAAAGTTAAAATAGAAAAACAAAACATATGAAAAAAGTATTACTTGTATTATCGGTATTACTAATTGGGTGTACAACGTACCAACCAATAGCATCAGTAGACCCAATCTATGGGTACACTACAAACACAATCGAAAATGAGTGGGAGTTAGAACGACTTCTAAGAACTGATTTCAAATTCAGATATGATTTTGCTCAATTCGCAATCAGACAACCATTAACGTGGCATTGGAACAATAGAATGTTTAGATTTGGTTCTAGATTCAACAGATACAACTATTGGAATCCATACTATCCATCTAATGGGTACTATTACTCACAGAACTATACTCAGTTATGGAATGATTGGTTATGGGGAATGGATAGTGGATATTGGTGGAACAATTGGAACAACAGTAGTAACAATTGGTACAACGGCCCTTATAACAATATGGGATACAATGTAGTATGGAATCGTAGTAGAAGAACATCTGAGAATACAATCGCAAATAGGATAGTTAATTTACAGGATACAAACAAACGTAGGGTAAAACCAAACGTTACACCTATAGTAACAATTCCTACTTATAACAACAAACCAATCATTAGAACAAAACCTGTTATAATAAATAATAATAACAGACCATCGTATAATAATAAACCATCATTTAATAATAAACCATCATTTAATAATTCCAAACCAAACACAACTATTAATAGAAATACCAAACCTTCTGTTACTAGAGGTAAAAAAGGTGGTAATTAATTTGGTAGTTTAAAAATAAATTCGTATATTTATATAAAATTAATTAAAGAAGAAAGTATTATGGCAATTACAAAAACAATAACATTCCAAAAAGCTAGTGTATATCCACCAGTAGATTCAACTTCAGCTTCAACAACAAACGCAGGTAATAATGAAATAGAAGTATTTGAAACGATAGTATTATCAGATTCAAGTGATTCATCATTCCCAATTGAACAAAGTACCAAAAGATTCATTAGTAGATATGTAAAAGATGGTGGTTCGGCAACGGATGTATCTTCAGAACATGCATTAGTAAAATCAATCGCAGGAGTAATCTGGAGTTAATGAATTCAGAACAACAAAACAATGGCAATCCCCAAATACAAGGAGAAAGAAACTCCATCAATCAAAGAGTTAGTAGATTGACATATTTGGGAAATAGTAAAAAAGTTCTATGGAGTAACCGTAGAAGATACAGAAATATATAAGAAAAGTTATGGCAAGAGCATTAGTTTCACAACATACAAAACAACATAAGAAGAAAAGACCAGGTG
>Ga0257110_1000730_pt1 | contig 15558 bp, 15 predicted proteins | sample LP_taG_7_FD_190184 | JGI IMG/M metagenome (GOLD analysis project Ga0257110, IMG submission 190184) | Marine microbial communities from Northeast Subartic Pacific Ocean, Canada - LP_J_2015_P26_10m | ecosystem: Environmental > Aquatic > Marine > Oceanic | place: Canada: Northeast Subartic Pacific...
CGATTTTTAAAAACCGAAGTGATATTCCGTCTTGTTTTATTACGGGGAATATTATTACTAATATTTTCTTTATTTCTAATATTTTCTTTATTTCTACTTCTACTTTTAGTTTTACTTTTACTTTTACTTCTAGTTTTACTTCCCGACATGCTAGATGATATACTTACTGATGGAGAATATAACACGGAGAATGATGTGCGGGATTTTGGCATTATATACTATAATCATAGAATATTAAAGATATTGGTATGTTTAATATATACATGCATCCAGAACGTCAATATTTGAATTTAATAAACCAAATTATAAACCATGGATCGAATACAAAATCTAGGAACGCAAATACCCTTAATATAATAGGAACAATGTGTAAATATCCACTACACGACAATACGATTCCTTTATTGACTACAAAAAAGGTTGCGTGGAAGACATGTTTAAAAGAGTTATTATGGTTTATCAAAGGAGACACTAATAATGAAACCCTTCAATCGCAGAATGTTCGTATTTGGGACGGTAATTCGAGTAGAGAGTTTTTAGATTCAAGAAATTTACATAATTATGCTGAAAACGAATTAGGTCCAATATACGGATATCAATGGAGGAATTGGAACGCGCAATACAATGGTGTCGAGTTTGATCATAGAAATCAAGGTATAGACCAACTATCGAGTATTATTTCATCTTTAAGTGATCCCGTTGAGAAATATTCGCGGCGATTAATACTGTCTGCATGGAATGTAGAACAATTAGATAAAATGGCCCTCCCCCCGTGTCATGTTCTTTCTCAGTTCCATGTATTAAATGATACGGAGTTATATTGTACACTGTATCAAAGAAGTGGTGATGTTGGTTTAGGAGTTCCGTTCAATATAGCGTCTTATGCCTTTTTAACACATATGATCGCAAAACAATGTAATCTTAACGCGGTTGAATTAACGCATTATATAGGAAACGCTCATATTTATGAAAATCATATAGAACCTCTAAAAACACAATTAGAAAGAGAACCATATGATTTCCCCAAAATACATATTAGCGAAACATCATCGATAGAAGATTATACATTAGATAACTTTACTTTAGAAGATTATAAATATTATCCAAGTATTCATATGGATATGATTGCTTAATTAGTTAATAAATGATTAATATTTTATTAATGTATTATATATTATGTTTAATAATAGGATTTCTAGACAACCAGTTTCTCATAATCAAGACAATGTTGATGCTGTTACTTTCGCAAGACTTCGAAATAAGAATTTAAACCAGCGAATAATTAATAAACACGATAAATCAATAAAGGAATTAAATAATAAGGTTGATAATTTTATTGCAACCTTTGAACCGAACAATCAGTTTAAGGAAATATCCGACGAATGTGAAAAACAAAAGATTATGCTGAGTGATTACGAAGGTAAGATACTTAAATTAGTAGCTTACATTAAACGATTGGAACAAGGGTTGGAGTCTGTAAAATCATTACTTGTTAATAAAACGAATACTGCCGATACAAGTAGTGCTCCTGTAGTTAACGAAGTTGCTCCTGTAGTCGAAGCAGCTGCTCCTGTAGTCGAAGCATCTGCTCCTGTAGTCGAAGAAGCTGCTCCTGTAGTCGAAGAAGCTGCTCCTGTAGAATCGGTCGAAGAAGTACAAAAGGAATCAGAGAATGAAGTAGATGAAAAGGTTGCTTTAGAAATAGTAGACGAAGAAAAGGTATAATCAAACATAAAATTGATTCAAAAAAAATCTATAACATATTTATTATTAATTACATAAATATGTTGAATATTACTATCAAAAACGCGACCAAGGTATATCAAATTATTCAAATTTTCCAAAATCTAAAGGGAATCTCGAGCGAACTAAATCTTGTTTGTAATGATGAAGGGTTATACGCACAGGGAATGGATACAAGCCATGTATGTTTATTCGAAATGAAAATTAATGATTCATGGTTTGATAACTACGCGTGTGATGGAAATCATGTGATGGGTATTCATTGTGATATGTTGTTTAAGATCATATCGTGCATTAAAGAAGGACAATATATTGATATGAAACATGATGATAATAGCGATAAATTAACAATAGATCTATTGGGCAACAGTTATGACAAATCATTTGAGTTATCTCTGATTGATATTGATTGTGATATGGTAGAACTGCCAGAAGAAGATTATACAGCAGACATTCGATTTGTCTCCAAAGATTTTGCGGAACTGATTAATCAGTTAAGTATATTTGGTGATAAACTTGAGTTGTCGTGCGACGATGACATCGTATTGAATTCTGAAAATGAATTTGGAAAGGTAGATATTACAGTAAAAGAGAATGATATTGTAGAATATATTATGGAAGAAGGTGTTACTTTAAAAACAAGTTATGGGATCAAATTTATAACAATGATTACAAAGTTTTCAAATTTAAATAAAGAATTACTAATCAATGTAACAGAAGGTCTTCCCATTAAATTAACCTATAATTTAGATGATTGGAAAGAAAAGGATTCTTGTTCTGAAAATTGTATAGATAATTATATCTGTCTTTATTTAGCTCCGTTATTAGATGATTAATCCACCATTCGGTAAAATTTGACAAAACAATTCTGAATGTAAATAAATGAAATACTTATTAGAAATAGGATTATTTATAATTATATTATTTTTATATTTGCATATCTATTATCATATAAAAGTTAGTAATGATTTGGAAGTATATTCTATATTACAACCTTCCAAGGATAAATTAGAAGAGGTATGTAATTTAAGACAGCCCTTGTATTTTGATATGGCAAATGAAGACATTCTTCAAACCTGTAATCTTTCGTATATTGACGATCATTATAGTCCGTTTGATATTAAGATAAGGAACATAAAATCGAAAGATATGGATAGTTTATACTTACCAGTTTCTTTAAAAGAAGGGATTGAATTGTTTAAAAAGGATGAAGAATCGAAATATATCACAGAAAAAAATCAGGATTTTTTAGAAGAGACCGCAATGCTAAAGCATTTTAGATACAACGACTCATTTCTTAGACCTCCATTAGTGTCGAATAGTAAGTATGATTTTATGACTGGTTCGAAAAAATCATTCACTCCTTTACGATATAATGTTAATTATAGGAATTTTTTCTATGTAACATCTGGAAAAATAAAGGTATTGTTAATCCCTCCTAAAAATACAAAATATTTACATGAGAATAAAGATTATGAAAACTTTGAATTTTCTTCTCCTATTAATCCATGGGATGTTCAAGATATTTATAAAAAGGAATTTGAAAAAATCAAATCACTAGAACTAACAATAGAGAAAAATACAATTTTATTTATTCCACCCTATTGGTGGTTTAGTATACAATATCAAGAAATCTCCAGTATTGCTTGTTTTTACTATAGAACTTATATGAATACAATTGCCATATCGCCAGAAATATTTATTAATTTACTTCAACAAACCAATGTAAAGCATGATTTTCTAGAAAAGGTTAAATAAATTGATTATTTGTTATTAATATATATAAATAACATCAACATAGTTATACTTGTGTATTTATACAATGACTGAAATTGTACAATATAAATTAATTGTAACAAATAGAAAATACGATGAATATGAAATTGTCAATGTTAAAACGATGACAAATTCCGATTCGAATCAATGTGAATTTCATCCATTAAAAGAAAAATTATTCAATCATGATATATTTACATTAGAAGGAACATATTGTAAATTACAACATTCTACTGTTAAATCAGCAACTTATATACCAGGTGTTTTAGTATTGAAGAATGATCGGCGATTTGGGAAATATAAAAACCGTTTCCTGTATAAATGTATTCCAGATGATAAACGTTTGCCTATATTCTTAATACCATATACTGTAAAAAAAGAGTTTAGTAAACACAATGTAAATAAATATGTTATATTTAAATATAGAAATTGGGATAATAAGCATCCTTATGGGCAATTAGTGAATGTTCTAGGAAATGTATCATCGTTGGATACATTCTATGAATATCAACTATATTGTAAAAGTTTGTATGCTTCGATACAAAAGTTTGAACGCGCGACAAATGCGAAAGTAAATAATATATACAGGGATACGAATGATTGTTTTATGAGTCTAATAGAAAAGAAATTCAAACTAGACTATAGAATAGATAGAGATGTAATTACAATAGATCCTAAAACAAGTAAAGATTTTGATGATGCGTTTGGGTTGATAGAAACCGATAAAGAATATGAAATAAGCATATATATAACAAATGTTAGTATGTGGCTTGATATTTTAAATGTATGGGATTCTTTTACAGAAAGGGTATCTACTATTTATTTGCCAGATCGTAAACGCCCAATGATTCCTACTATACTATCGGATAGATTATGTAGTTTGAAGGAAAACGAGTATCACAAATGCGCCTTTACATTGGATTTACACATTGATAAAGAAACATATACTCTTAAGTCTTATAAATTTTCCAACACAATTATAAAAATTAGAAAAAATTACACATATGATACTAACGAACAAGAAAATGATGAATTGTATCTAAAAATGAAAACAGTGTTAACTACATTGAATAAGAAAAAAAAGTATAAATACATTGATAATATACAAACTAGTCATGATTTGATTGCTTATTTAATGATATGGATGAATTATACATCTGCTAACGAGCTGGTTAAATATAAGAGCGGTTTGTTTAGATCATCTAAAATGAACAACACGTTTCAGCCTCCTAGTCATATTGATAAAAATATACAAAAATTCCTTACAATCTGGAACAGTTATGGGGGTAAATATTGTAAATATAATGAGATAGAGCGTCATGATATGTTGGGATTGGACGCATATGTTCATATAACAAGTCCTATTAGGCGTCTTGTAGATTTATTAACAATGATGTTATTGCAAGAAAAGCTTGGATTGGTTGAATGGGGCGATGAAGCGAAAACATTTTATAATCGTTGGACTACGGACAAATCGATCGATTATATAAATACCACCATGCGGTCTATACGGAGAGTACAAAACGATTGTCAATTATTAAATATATGCAGTACAAATAAGGATTTATTGGAAAAAGAATATAGTGGGTTTATATTTGATAAGATAAAGCGCAATGACGGGTTATTTCAGTATATGGTTTATTTAAAAGAACTGAATATGACAAATCGAATAACTACACGACATGATTTTGATAATTACAGTTTTCAACAATTCAAAATATATATATTTCATGATCAAGAAAGATTAAAACATAAAGTCAGATTGGAAATTCAAAAAGACTTAGAATAAATAATAAAAATAATATAAATATTTTTATTATTAATCAAAACCAGTTAGGTAGCACCCGTTGCCATCTTTTATACCATTAGGAGTAGCTGTATCAATTATAGAGAGTATCCAAAAAGTAGTAAGTAAAATACTATGAAAACATTGAAATAATTGTGTGAATATAGTTGTATTTAATTTATCGTTTTCTAGGTTATTTTCACCATCGCCTTTCTCTTTCATTTCACACATTATATACCCGCACAATCCGCCGCAAAAAATGCAAAAAGGGGCGAATGTTACAGTCAATTGAATGCCTGTCAAATCCCAACGGGATATCGAGGCGTATCCAATTCCCAACGGCTGTGTCAATGGTAATATATTAAATACTAACGGTAGTACATAATTTTGACCAGTACCTTTACATTTACTGTCTTCCAATTTCCAACATTTCGTCAATTTACAATATGGTAATGTGTTGTTGTCTATTCTGTATGGTTCCAAACATAATTGTTCGCATATACATGTGTTATTTATAATTTCTGAACAAGGGGTATTATCTGTTAATACTACAGAGTTCTTAGATAATACAAGGGCTTTCTCTGATATGAAAATTAAAGAGAATAATACATATAAGTATGGTATATTGCGTATAATGCGGGTTTTAATAAGCATTAAATTGAAAATCATTAATTATTATTATATTAAATTAAAAACTATTTAAGTTAATTCAATAATTATTGTCATGGAATACAGTGAACTATCGCGTGGCTTAACTACGCAAATATGTAAGAAAGATAAAAAAGACAATGGGATTTATTTTACACCACCGTCTACTATTTCAAAAAATATAAACTTATTATCAAGCCATATGAAACACGTTAAAACAATATTAGAACCTTCGTGTGGGTCTGGAGAATATCTTAGTTGTCTGGTGGATAACTATAAAGATAAAGAAATTACAGCAATTGAATATAACAAGACAATATACGAATCGATAAAATGCAATGTCGATAAATCTATAAAGCTTCGTAATATGGATTATTTATTATACAACGAGTATCATAGTACAAATAATCCAGTACCAAAAAAGTTTGATTTAATAATTGGAAATCCCCCATTTTATGTGATGAAAAAGAATGACTTAGCCAAAGAGTATCATCCTTATTTTAGTGGACGACCAAATGCATTTGTAGCATTTATTATAAAATCATTGGGAATGTTGAGTAAAAAAGGAATATTGAGTTTTATATTGCCTAGAAACTTCTTAAATTCATTATATTATCAAAAAACGAGACGATATATCTATCACAATTTTAAAATATTGAATTTGGTAGAATGCGATGATAAATATATTGAAACGCAACAAAAGACTGTATTATTGATAGTTCAAAAACATAATACAAGTAAAACAATGCCTGAATATAATAATAAAAAATATAGTTTAAACAAAAATGATATATTAATATTTGGAATACCAGAAACTATACAAAAGTTAAAATCATTATACGATAATTCTAAAACTCTTGCAGAATTAGGATTTAAAGTATCGGTTGGAACTGTTGTATGGAATCAGTGTAAGGATATATTAACAGATGATAATAGTAAAACATTATTGGTATATAGTTCTGATATAAAAGACGGTGAATTGGTGGTTAAACAGTACGGTAATCTGTCTAAGAAAAACTATATCGATAAAGAAGGATTTACACGCCCGGTATTAGTGGTTAATCGTGGATATGGTGTTGGTAAGTATAATTTTCAGTATTGTTTAATTAATAAAGGAAGTGAAAGACCATATTTGATAGAAAATCATTTAATAACCATTAAACCGTATAACTATGAGAATATTATAGATAGTGAACTTATTCGTTTGTATAACAAAATAATAATTTCATTAAATGATGAAAAAACAAAAGCATTTATAGACTTGTATTTTGCGAATAATGCCATTAATACAACAGAAATAAATTATATATTGCCGATGTATATGTGATTGAATATTAACGCGTTATTTATACTCTGTTATACCTTAAAATATTTTTGCTTGTTTTTTTCTTTTTTGCTTAATTGTTTTTCTGATTTTTTTAACTTTTTATTAAGAGTGTTTGTTTTTTGTTCTTCGGCAAACCGCACTCCTCTTGAAGTAGCCTTTCCAAACTTCTTAAACGTGTTTTTCTTTTTGTCCCTTTTAGTAGAGCGTTTTCCATATTCGTCTTTTTTACCCATGTTGTATTAATAGATTCCTTTAATATATATAATGATTAATTATTTCATTAATTATTATATTTTTATCAATTTATATTAAATTAATATTAATACGCCATATTGTTTCTATAATTTTAACAGTTTGATTTGAATCGTTGAATTGTAATAACGCATTCGTGCTATATAAACTTTTCAATAATGAATATTCACCGCTTGTTGCTACATTTATATTTGAACTCATCCTAGCAAATATAGACAAGTCATCGCCTCCATAAATAGGAAAATGATATACTACCCCGTCTTTTCTATTCCACAATCGACGGGGCCGTTCTGTTTGTATCTGACTAAACAAACTTTTAAGATATGTATTGTTGTCTAAAAAATCAATTGTTGCGATGCCTTGTTTTAAAATATTTATTATTTGCTCTGATAGGTTGGAATTATTTATCTGATTTCTAATAGATGTAGTATTTGTCAGTACGCTTTGAGACAATGGGTTATTTACTAATATATCACACACGTATTGTATAAACATGTTAGAAAGATTAGATGTAGTGGTTGGGTTAGTCGATACGAATTGTCCTTCGTTATGAACAATATTGGTGTTGATTATATCATTCCTAAGATTAGATAGTAATATACTTACACGTTTTGATTCGTATATAAAGTATGGTTTGTTTTTAACAATTTTATACTTAATGTATCTTGCAAAATCTCGCGCTTTAGTATAACTTGCGGTCATTACAAAGTTATACAATGGTTGTATATTAGACGTTGAATATGATTGTGTTGTTTTTATACCATCCGCGCTTATATACAAGGGAGTAAACGTTCTTATATTTTCATAATAAGGATTGATGATAAGTCTATTTTCAGACCCCAATGCCAATGACCCCAATATATCGATACTACCTACCCAAAACTTAAAATATTCAATATCGAATGTTAAACTACTGTTTGCCGGTATATTAAGTTTACTATATCCATTTATCGAGATACTTGAATTCATTGTAACTACAATGTGTGTATTATTTGGAATATTAATAACTTCTCCTGCTTTTGGAGGAACACTAGATGCCCAACTGTTAGGATCATCCCATAATGTAAAAATATTAGTAGTAGATCGCGATAAACTAGTTAATATTTTACTACCACTGGTTGTTTTAACCTCCCCCTTAATATTGATGCGATTTCCCATCAATGTGATATTATTCCCCACGAATATTAATTTACTCGATACCGGTACGACAATACGGTCATAACCTTCGGTTGAAATTGTTCTTTTCGTTATTTTTAATAACATATTATCTGGAACAATTAAATCGTTGCCTCCTTGCGGAACACCTGAACTATCCCATGCATCTATGTCATCAAAATAATATGTTTTGTATCCGGGAAATAATATGTTTTGTCTAGGAACGAATGAGTATGCTTTTCTAATACCACAATTTGTACCTAATTTTAATATACCATTTATCATGAGCGAGTATGTTTTTACTGTATAATTCGCAATATTGAAAAATAATATACTTGTAGAAGGAATTGTAATTGTTTCAAACACATTCCCATCTATGTGTGCTTCATTATCTACTATTAAATATATATTATCAGCAACAATTACATTTTGCCCACTTACTGGTATTATGTTGTCGTTCCATATGGTTGGATCATTCCAATATTTAACCGTCATCGTAGCTTCGGATAAATCATTTACTACTATCTTACTATTGTTTTTAAAAATCAATTCCCCTCTTATGTCTGGTTGATTAGACAAGAATAGATTCACATTTTCACCTTCTGAACTAACGGTAGATGTTTCTGGTATGTATAAATTGTTGTATGGTTGCTGTATAATATTGGAACTATCCATAATAATATTAGTTTCATTTTGAATAATAATATTATCCCCTTGACCAGGAACAGAATTGGTTGCCCACGCGTCGTTATTATCAAAATAGTATTCCAGTTGTGAGTTTGTATTCAATGGGTCATTGTATATTTCGTAATCACTAATATTTTCAATAGAAGAACCTTCTCCTAATTTTATTGTACCATTCAATGTAACATTATTTACATATAAGGTGTAATAATTGATATTGATAATAAATGCACTTGACGATGGTATAGTTAACGAGTTATACGATTTGAATGATATATTTGAATTATTATCTATTATTATAATTGTATTATCGGGTATTGTTATGTTATCCCCTGCTTGTGGAATACTGTTTCCATTCCAACTAGCAGGATCGTGCCAAAAAGAATATTCTAGTTCTCCGGTTATGGTGGATACAACGATTTCACTATTTTCAGCGGATACAATTTCACCGTTTATTATTGGCGACTGGTCTAAGTAGAGGCTAATATTATTTTCAACAAAAATAAGCCGTGATGTGGACGGTATTGTTAATCCGGAATAACTGTTTGTGGATATATTATATTGCGTTACTTTTATAGTTGTATTATTTGGTATAGTAATGTAATCTCCTGCTTCTGGAGGTGTTACTCCAATACCAAACGCATCTGTTTCGTCAAAATAAAAAGTATTCATATAATTATATTATTGTTATATTATTTTACTCAATTGAATTTATATTTTGGATTGTTATATTACAAATATAATGAGTTGTTTGATATAACAGATTTCAGTGTTATTTTATGTATGGTTTGAAGCGTTGATAATAATTTTACATTTTCAATAACTTCTGCTACCTTTTCCAATTCATTTACAATATTATTTATTTTCAATACTGCTTTTATAAAATCGCCTAGAAATATCCCCCAATAATCCAATTCTAGAAATATTTTGGTAGTGTCTTCTTCATTTTCAGCATTACACCATTTAAATATTAATTCACATATATCATAATGAAAATTGTAATTTTTTGGCACGGATCCGCATACAAACAATTCAATGTCTAGGTATTTATTAATGTAAGATTTTATATTTGCGATGTTTATCTTGCATGTATACGGTATATTTAATATTGTAGGGTCGATGACTTTATCTTCATCACTAAGACGAATATTTGTAAACAAGCTTAGTAAGACGGAAAGTTCCTGAGGGGATAATTTAGTTATATCATTTATGTTATCTATAATATATTCAGCGATTGGTAGACTTGGAACTTCTTGTAAAATAGATGCGGATATCCCTTTGGTGGTTAATTCATAAGATGTTTCGTCTAATTTATTTGTTATAAAATTATGTGTATTTAACATATTGAGATGTGTTTCAATATCTTTTGCGAAATACATATCGTCATCCACTATAGATTCGTTGACTTTGTTGTATTTTGTTTCTGCTTTTTTGAAATTTGTAATAACCTGAATATCCTTTTCTAAATTATGTTCTCCCCATTTTTTTACTACCTTTTTATATTTTTTTATTACTGATTGCGAGATACATTGATTATGCGATGAAGTGGTTGTATCTAGGAAGTTATAATATGCGTTCGCCGCGTCATATGATGTTATAAAGTTATATTCTTCGAGTCCCTTTTTTGCTTGGTTATAATTTTGATATAACATTTCTTTCGTTTCTTTTAAATATGTTTGTTGCTTAGTAACTTCGTCGTATATCATACTATTTTTCAAGTGGTTGTTTATGTTTGAATTTCCAGTGGTATACATATATCGTAACATCATAGTTGGTGTAATAAGTATTTTTGATTGTATTTCTTGTGAATTTCCAGTTACCATATGTCTATATTTATCAACATCAATACTGTTTCTATTGACAAAGAAGTTATTTAAATGGTAAATATATCCTACTTTATCTATTCCTCTTCGACCTGCTCTTCCAGCCATTTGAGTGTATTCGTGTGGAAATAAAAGTCGATACCCATTGTTAGTGTATTTTTTTAATGCGGTAAAGACAACACTTCTTGTAGGCATATTGATTCCAACCGCGAATGTTTCTGTTGCAAATAATAGCCTAATATACTTCTTTTTAAACAATATTTCTATCATTTCTCTAAATATAGGGGTAACTCCTGAATGATGAATCGCAATTCCTTTTTCCAATAGACTCACCAAATTAGTGTATTCTTTAAGTTTTATGTATTCTTTCCAATTTGTCAGTTTACTTATCAGAATAGATTTACATTCCTTATTAATCAACGCTGCTTTGTTTTCGTCATTTTCAAATAACGGGATGGTTATTTTTTTAGCATATTCGTAACATTGTTTTCTAGAAAACACAAATACAATGGCAGGTAGTCTATCGTTTGCTTTTAAATATTTCACCATACTGTTCATTATAAAATACTTATTTGTTTTAACCTTTTTATATTGAAATAAAGCTTTATCGATCTTAGCAATATGATGAACCGCATTATCATAGAATGTTCCATTTTCTGTTAATACGATCGGCTTATTAATGGTGTCTTCTATTAATTGTAATGTTTTATCTGAAATTTTCTTTTTTGCGTTTTCTGGTATAGTATAATATAAATGATGGATAAGAGGAACCACGCGATTCTTATTGCTACATAAATATACCTCTTTTTGGTTTGTTTGATAGAGCAACGAGCATAACTTTTCAGGATTTTGTATAGTAGCAGATAGTCCCATTATTTGCGTTGTTTTTGGCAATAGCATAATTGATTCTTCCCATACATGACCTCTGTCTACATCATTTATATAATGAATTTCATCGTATATAACACATCCTAGTTCATTCTTAATATCCATTTCAAAGTCAAGCGTAATGGATGTGTTGGTATCACTTTCATTTTTTTCTTTCATTTGGAACAAGTTGTTTCTAAGAATTTCTGTTGTCATAATCAAGACATCCGCATCAGGATTATATTTAATATCTCCGGTTAAAATGCCAAATGAAATATTGCTATATTTGTTTTGAAAATCATTAAATTTTTCATTGCTAAGCGCCTTTAATGGGGAACAATAAATTACCTTTTTACCTTTATTTACGAAAAAGTTTATTGCGTTTTCTGCTGGTAAAGTTTTTCCACTTCCAGTATGAGCAGTTATCAACACATTTTTATCACTACGAATACCATTTATAGCCCATTTTTGAAAATCGGACAGTTGAAATGGATATTCGGCAAATATCGCGTTGTATGAAAGATCGGTGAATTCGGTTGAACAGTGTTTCATTATTTTATAAACAACATAAAAATAATATTTAATATTTCAATTTTATAACAAATTATTAACCTGCGATAAAAAAGCAACTAATGTTCATGTAATAAAATATATGTTAATTATTTTGCAAACATATATGTTCTAGATCGTTTATTATTGTCATTGTCTAATTCAAGTTGCCGATTCACATAAATGTAAATCATTCCGCATATAATAATTCCATATATCATGATAGTTGTAATCATAGTGTCAGTGTAATGTTTTGATTGTGTATAAGTAGTTAGATATATTCATTAATTATAAATCAATTTATAAATGAGTATAAAGCGATCATATTATGATATAATATAATGTCTAGTACAGTGTTAGATAAAACTAATTTTGATAAAACCCACGTATTTTCTGGAAGAGTAAAGTGGTTTAATAATAAGAGCGGGTATGGATTTATCACATCATGTGATGAAAAAAATAAAGATGAGGATGTATTTGTCCATCATAGCGGAGTGTGTGTATCCGAAGAACAGTATAAGTATTTGGTACAAGGAGAGTATGTTGAATTTAAACTATCTGAAACGAATGAGACAGGCGGTAGATATCCTTATCAGGCATCTAATGTTACTGGTATGTGGGGAGGAAAGTTGATGTGCGAAACTAGACATGAAACACCTTCCAAGTCGCGTTCTCCGAAAAATGTAGCGAAATCACAATATACCAACATGTCGGCGTCTGAATAAATTTCTCATGTTATTATTATATATATTATTTTAAATTGATTTAAATAAAATAATATATGATATTCATAAATGGAATCTACCTCTGAATTAGACACACAAAAAAAAGTAACTATACAAGAAGATTTTACTAGTGTATTATCGCAATTGAATGGTTTGAAATTATATTGTTCTTCAGTTATAAATCAGGTGAAGTCTCTCGAAAAAAAAGTTAAAAAACAGATGAAACAACACGCGCGTGACGTTAAAAAAATGGAACTGAAACAACGTAAGAAGAAGACATGTGTGGCCGCTGTGCCTATTAAAGTATCTGATACTTTAATCGATTTCATGGGATTAACCGAAGGTCAACGAGTAGCGCGAACCGAAGTTACCAAGTTTATCATTAATTATATTAAAACAAATAGTTTACAGAATCCAGACAACAGTCAATGTATCGTGCCTGATAAAAAATTAAAAACACTCTTTGGTTGTAAAGATGATAATGTCGAAGAATCTCTCAAAATTACATACTTTAATATACAAAAACATATGAATAAACACTTTATTTAATAGTATTCATATATTAGTTTTTATTTTTCCGGTCTGGTATATATTCTTTTATATTTTTCTCGATATTTCGTAATATAGGTTTACAATCGTAATATGTGCCAGCATATATTCCTGAAGCAAATCCTACTAAAAATTTCCACATAATATATTATTAATACATATTATATTATTTATTCTAACTATATTATATATGTTAGATCACGAAAATTTAAAATATAAATATAATGAAAAAATATTTGGATTGATAGTTGCTTATATAGTAGCTCTTTCTATAATTAGCGGGTTGTATATAGCAAAAGCAAGTAAATCTATTATTATTTCAGCAATTGTCGCGTTTATGTTCAGTGATCCATTATCACATTTATACGCATTTTTTATATCTAAAAATATGAAAAATTTAGATTGGAACGCGTTTGGTTTACAAATTCTTATTCACCTATCTATTATTTTAGTTTTTATCTTATCCAAGACCCTTAAAACTGCTTTAATTATAAGTTATATTTCATTTATTATATCATGTGTTTTTGTTTTGGGTCACTACGACTTTTCTATGTATCAAACCATATTTGTTGTCACCGGATTGTTATTAGTTGTAATATTTACACTACTAATGGAACGAGGTTCAAATTATTTATTGAAACTATTTAAATATTTATAGTGTATAATACTAAGATGAAACTACAGATATTGTCGGATATCCATTTGGAATATTTTGATAATTATCCGGGAATACATTTTTTTGTAAACCCAAGCGCTCCTATTCTTGTCCTGGCGGGCGATATATGTTACTATAAACATAAACATTTTTTACCATTTTTTCAGGACGCTTCTTTTTATTTTAAATATGTTATTTTTGTTCCCGGAAATCATGAATATTATACTAATTCTCAAATTGATATACATTTCAAAAATTTTTCGAGTGTAGACAATGAAATGAGAGAATCATTAGAGCACTTAGTAAATGTTAAAATGTTACAAAAACAAACTTTTGTAATAAATAACATTAAATTTATAGGCACTACTTTATGGTATGATACTCCTGGTTCTGACGAACGGTTTAAGGATATAGTACATACTCAAAATGAGAATTTTATATTGTACAATAATCATTTAATGCCTGAACCAAATAAGATACATAACATCAATCGAAATCAATATAACTGGTTAAGTAATGAATTAAAACACTCTGTTAATTATTATACAATTACTATTACCCATTATTTGCCTAGTAAAAAATGTATATCGTCGTTATTTAAAAATTCTAATGATAATTTTTTATTTTATTCAGAATGTTCTTCTTTGATCAAAAATTCAAGTGCATGGGTATATGGTCATACTCACATTGGGCGGGAACAATATATAGAGAATTGTTATGTTTTTTCAAATCCAAGAGGATTGCAAAAAGAGCAGAATAATTATGAAGAGTATACATATAATAAGGAATATATAATCGATGTACCGTCCTTCTCGTCTATGTAACAAAATCGTTAAAAATATATAATAAAAACAAATTAATTTATTATATATCCATGTCTTCTACATATAAATATTTCAAGTTATTGAACGAAGAACAAGAGCTAAATAAGAGACTATCTCTCATTAAATTAAAAAAAGTACAACTTCAGAAACTAATTTGGCAGGAATGCTCCCATTCATGGGAGAGATGTTCTGATT
>Ga0257110_1000732_pt1 | contig 15523 bp, 13 predicted proteins | sample LP_taG_7_FD_190184 | JGI IMG/M metagenome (GOLD analysis project Ga0257110, IMG submission 190184) | Marine microbial communities from Northeast Subartic Pacific Ocean, Canada - LP_J_2015_P26_10m | ecosystem: Environmental > Aquatic > Marine > Oceanic | place: Canada: Northeast Subartic Pacific...
TTTTTTGCTACTAGGCATATTATCCGGACAGGGTGGTATACTGGTATGTGCTTTATTGGGGGGCTTATTTTTATCTCCCCTTTACTATAATTCTAAAAAAAATAAAAAATGAACTACATAAAATTATGTGTAATGTACCGAGACGGTTCGAATCACAAATATTCTGAGTATCAATATTTCGAAAACAAAGAAAACCATACGGTACTTGATATCAAGGAAACTATATCAATGGATGACCCTATTATCGTAACCGATTTCGGGATTAGAAGTGAAGCACCGTTAAACAATGAGTTTATGCCGGAGTATGGATACGACCACTCATTCTGCGAAATAGTAGAAGTTGGTATAGCTACAGAAGAAGACTACAACACAGATCTAGCTGGTTTACGTGAAGATTACCACGATAGGTATGCACGCGATATAGACGAAGTATTAGAGCACTTTAAGCGTGTTAAAAAGAATGCTCCTAAAAATACTATAATTGATAGCGATCCTGAAAAGGCTTGGTATCGTATTTGTGACGCAGAAAAAGAAGTAGAATGCTCGCTAGAAAGACTGCGTAAAGCAAAACGAAGACTACAACAACCCGAACTGTGTATAGACAATGCTTAAACAAACAAGTTTCACGTATGATAAAAAAGGTCGTATAGTTAATTCACCCGTTAGTATTATGTCTACTACTACAGACATAAACTCATCGGGTGATGGAGTATGTAAGCTTATACAAGGAACAGATTGTGAGGATTTCAGGAAACATGATAGTAAAAACTACCTCATGTTTGGATCTGGAGTCATGACGTTTGGACAGGCCGAAAAAGTTTTTAACCATAATCTAAACAGGAGGAGACGAGCAGATAAAGCTAAAGCTTTAACGGCCGATACTTACCTTAAGAAAGTATCTGAAAATGAGTACTTAATTACGTACTATAACTTAGTTATACACATTTTCAGAACTCACTGGTTAATTGGTACAGTTCACTCGAGCATAATGCTTCCCGGTATAACTAACCGTGTACAGTGGTTTACTGGCTGTAACATGTTTCGAAGTTACAATCTCGATCAAACTTACTATCTAGGATCTATGAGGCGCCCCTTTAGGATTAACTCCTCGAGGAAATCTGGATGGATATATGCAGCTGTAGACTACAGTGAGCCTCAACGTTACAAAGAACGTATTTGGCGCCCTCCAATATTACAGAGAACACCGGAAACTGAAATAAATAGTAGGCGAACTCACAGGCTTAACGCTTACTATGGTCAGTCGTTATACGGTAGATCTAAGTCGCTATTTTACGACGATGCAGCATGTTTAAGATTCTTGAATGACGTAATAGATAAGTACGCTCAAGAGTTTATAAGTTCCTACATACGTAAGTCAGCAAACTTCTTAGAGTTTATTAGTGAGAGTAAAGCATCTTATCAACCTATTAACACTTATGATTCCGGGAACTTACACGAAGTATACGTCGATAAGTTACCTACTACTGCTTTAGCTGAGTCATTCCCCAATGGGGGTCTTAGTTATCTATATGCAGGAGAACAGTGTTCGTTGTATTGCCCACACTCTTACCTGCGTAGCGAGCTGGGGTCAAAGAGAAAAAAATTACTGTCTGGTATGTTGTTACAAAGCGTCTACCTTATGCGTGGGTACGACTCGATAAACATAGGCAGTATTGACTCACTTGTAGGTAATAATCTAATAGATCCAAACATACCAGTAGGCAGTTACACTATTCACGATTCGTTTACTGGTAACCATAGTAGAAACCGTAGATGTATATTGAACAAACCAGACATAACCCCAGCTGTAAAAAACTTACTAGCATCACGTGCTCATTTCTACAGGCTATGGTTAAAGCACATGCTCACCTTTTCCCCTGGTGGTCATGAAAAATGTAGGCCTGAGCTCGGTCTTGTAGAACCTGGTGAACGAGCGAGAACTCATAGCTGGTCTAATAATTATTCATACGGAAACTCCGGGAGTGATCTGTATATGGAGAAAGGGGTTGCTACCATTACAGATAACATATGGGAAACCTACAAAAATAGGCGTTATTGGCAACAACCTAGTCTTTCAGACTTGTTTGACGATACCTCAGTTAAAAATCCAGTTCCACTGAATAGGTTTACAAATCCATTCCCTAGGTTAACCTGGTTTCTTATGTTTGATGAGTTTTGTTGTAATTCAATATTACCAAAACAAAACATTATAAACTTAATAGCAAAGGAGTGGACCAGCCTACCGTACAATCCCAGCAGTGAAGATATAATGGAAACAGCACCAACAGCTATAAACGTTATGTCTTCTTTTCTAAAGAAAAGAGTGTCCGGATTGATGTTACCATTATTGGTTAATGACAAAAGTGAATTTTCAAAAATTTATTTTCATAATCAAATGCGTAACTACAGTGGGTCTCCCGGTACTGATAACGCACCACCTGTTGGTACACCCGCATCAGCATACGTACCAACTGATCATATAATTCCGGAACCGGAGTCCGTTAGTTAGTTCTCACAGTAAATTAAAAACCGCAAGTAAGTTGATGTTCTACATTGTACTTGCGGTTTTTTTTAGCTATTGCATACTAGTAACTAGTAATATTTAATAATTGGTAAATGAATAACAAGTCAAAATACTATCTTGTTAAACTAGCAAATAGCGGTAGCTTTGGTAAAAAGTTTGTAGATGGTTACACCACTGACTTTGATAAGGTAAACATGCCAGGGTACGGTGGTGAAAACGATAGTCAACGCTATGATCCATCGTTAGAAGGAAAGATTAAGTTTTTACAATCCGGATTTAGCCCGACAATGGGTAAAATATCTCTACCGTTCAACGAAGACGGATCACCCTTTGTAGCTAGGAATAAAGTATACAGTAATGGTGAACTTCATGGGACTGATACCAACGGTAACTTTAGCACTTTTGACCCAGAGTCTAAAACATACGGAACTCCAGTCGAAGACTACTGGAGTACACCAGAAGGGCAGGCCATGTTGAACACCGCTGATAAAGGGGAACAGTATTCATTTGCACCAGATTATTCACACACACCACACAATTGGCAAAGTGAAAACCTTTACAGCGTGCAAGCTAACGACGGGTCATACGGTAGGAACCCGGGGGAGGACGGACAGGGTTTGTGGCAGACTAAGGCACAAATTGCAGAAGGTAAATATCCAGACGGAACTCCGTATCAGGCTTATTCTCCTCATTTAGAATATAAAAAGAGCTTAGTAGATCAGGGTGTACATCCGGACATGAATACGCAGTTGAACATTATGCGTCCAAGTCTATCACGTGATATGTTAGAATATAGTAAGGGGGTGGGTATGCCCATTGGAGGTAATGAATCATACCCAGGGCTATTTAGTGGTTGGGGTCAACCCTCAACATTTCTCGACAGGGTAGGCGGTACCTTTAAAGGATTTGGAGATAGTACAGCTGGATTTTTAGGATCAGGTGCCTATCGTAATGTACAAGCACCATCACTACCAGCAGGTGGTACAGTTCTGTTAAGGCCACCTAAGGGCAATTCAAATGAAGACATACTTAGTTATCTACCACAACAAGCTTACATAGATCAACAAGGTGAGCACCTAGGTGGTGCCTATGATTTAGGTATGGGAGCATTAAGCTTTACAGGAATGGGTGCCCTTGCTGGTACCGGTGTAAAAGGAGGTGTAGCTTTAGGTTCTAGATTTCTTCCTGGCATGAGTAGTAAACTTGCGCCAGTGGGTAACTCACTGACTAGGGTGGGACAATTAACGAATCCCGGTAAGGCGTTTGTTAATAAAGCTGGTGGACCTGGGAGCTCATTGAACCCGATGAACTATGCTAGGAACATTGGTGGTGTTGCTCAGAAAACTTTTAATCCTGCTGCTCGTAATATTTCAGGAGCCTTAAATCAAGCAGGTGCTACGGCTGCTTCAGCATACACTGGAGCACCAATGATTGCAGGAGAATTAGCGAATGAATTCGCTGGTGGTGCAATAGGTGAGGCAGCAGGAGGTAATCCATATAACACTCCCAGCTACCGTAAGGATGAGGACTTCACGCGGTTAGCCACAAACCCAGACATGCCCGCCTACGGTTCCGCCGTTTATGATCCTTGGCGGAATGATTACGTCGACTTCGGGAGCACCGACCATGACGTTAGGCTTCCAGGATCACATTTACCACCCACAGGTACACCTCGTGATGGTTACGGTGAATACCTTCAGGGTGCAATAGAAGCTGGTGATGTAGATAACAAAGCATTAAGTTTGATGATGAATGGAGCAGAGCCTACTCCGGAAAATATTGAACATTTAAAACGAACCCAAGAACTTGGACATACATTTGATACGAAATATGATCCGGATGGTACAAGGAATAGTTATGACAATGTGTTTCGCGGTCAGAATGCTCGAGCGTATGATCCTACTACTAATTTGGGTCGTGACCATGTATCACCAGAGCGTAAAAAACAAATTTCCGATCGTTTGGATTTAATTAAAAAACTTAGAAAATTAAAGTAATGGATGACGAAGATATTATACCCGAAGGTGTAACCCTTAGAGACTTTAACGATTTTGATGCACTACGGGACGATACATTTAATACCGTTGCTGAAGGTTTTCAAAAGAGATTTCCACAAGAGTATGGTAAGTACAGAGTCGAACTAAACAAAGTTCATTACCCAGAGAACAAGACTTACGATTTAAAGAAACAAAAAGATGCGCTCATGAAGAATCAGTTTCTTGGACGTAGATTACGTGGCACATTTAGTTTATACAACAGGGAGTCCGGAGATTTAATGGAAGAGAAGGACGTAACGCTTATGCGTGTACCCTACGTTACGGATCGCGGTACAGTTATTCATAACGGTAATGAATACGTAACACTTAATCAAGCACGTCTTTCATCTGGAGTATACACTCGTAAAAAAGAATCAGGTGAGATAGAAGCTCATGTGAATGCTAAACGGGGTACAGGTAAATCATACCGAATCCGGTTGGAACCACAAAGTTCTTTATACAAGTTAGATTTAGACCAGGCTTCACTTCGTTTGTATTCACTACTACATGACATCGGTGTTTCGGATGATGAACTAGAGGTTAGATGGGGTCCCGAAATTCTTGCGTTAAACAAATCAAAATATGATTCTAGGGTTCTAGATAAAGCATATAACAAACTTGTTAGGAACAAGGTAGATAATGCATCTAAAGAAGAAAAAGCTACTGCAGTTAGAGAGGCTTTGAATTTAACTAAAATATCTAAGTCATCTGTTGAGCGTACACTCCCCAACTTGTTTAACGAAAAAGCAGCTTCAGTTTGGCGTAAGTTTGGATTTCAACAAAATCCACAAATGCAAAATTTTAACATGGCTCAAACATCTGATGAGTTTGTAAAATGGGATCAAAAAAGACAGGAGCTAGAAACTAAGGCTAAACAAAAAGAGGAACAAGCAGAGTTTAAGAGAGACTTAGATATACGTAGGAAGCAACTTGAAATACAAGGTCTTAACTCTGACATACTTAACGAGAGTGGACAAGTAGATCCGCATGCTGTCATTAAGCAGGTTATGCAAAACATGTCTAACAAGCAGAAGACTGAAAAGACCATTAAGACTAAGAAGGTTACCAAGGAACTTAAACATCAGAGTAAAAAGTATATAGATAAGTTAAAATCTGAAGATAAACTACAGGATAGGTATCACGACATTAAAGATAAAGCAGAGCAAGACCATATAGCGCAAGAGCGTGAAAGTGTATTAGCACAGATACGTCAAAGCCTACCACAACAACAAATCCCTCAACAGCCTCCCATGCAGGATATGTTAATGCCACAACAGCCTGAGATGGAAATGGGTATGCCCGAACAACCGATGATGCCTAAGCTAGCTACAGTTGAACCAGGTACACCGCTTGATGAATTAATTAAGGCAAAGGCTGAGTCTGACAACGAACAGTATCATCACAAACAAATGCGGTTACGTAAATTAATGAATCAAAATCCTGAAGATTTTAACATTAATAGTAAGGAAGGTCAGATATACGGTATCACTCATAAACCAACCGGGTTTCGGATGCACCTACCAAAACACGTACTGGCCGATTTAGACATAGAAGATACATCAAACGCAGACGTTAGGTCACAAGCTGTAGACAGATTGTCTAACACAAAATCTGCTGCAAAAGGAAAATACAAACAAAGTCCTAATGCAAAGACAGTAGATATGCACACAGCAACACTACCTAATGGTCATAGTATAGATATTAACAAGTTAGAAAAAATAGTTTCCGAAAACGAGGTGGTTAATAAAAACATTTCTGATTTAAAATTAAATGGAGCAAACAGAAGTAAATCCACAGGGTTCGGACCAAAAAGATATGAATCCGCTGATACTAAAGATCCTATCCTGGTTGATGTGGAAGGTAATGTTCTTAATGGTAGACATCGCTTATTTAAGCTTCTTGACTCTGGCGCTGATCAAGCAGGCGTTATTGTGGTTACCGAAAAAGATATACAGACTTGTTACGTAGGTAACGATCTGCCAGATTATAAGAATTCCAAGAAAGTATAATTACTTTACACATTTACATAAATTTGATAACGTTTTTATTATGAGCTTAGCAAAATACGCAAACGCCGGACTAGAACAAAGCAACCCAGACATGCTACGAGCAATAGGTAACTATGGTAAAGCCAATCCTTACCTTATGGGTGGTCTGGGACTGGGCGCAGCCGGTTTAGCAGCAAATGGTTTATTTGGAGGAAAGAGCTCAATGATGGGCGGGCTGGGAACATTAGGACTTATGGGTGGTGCTGGATATTTACTAGACAGAGTAGGTGGTCTTGATGGTGTTAAGAGAAATTGGGATGCTTATCAAAACTTTAAAAATCTAAACCCTGATGCTGAGATAGGGGGTTTAAGCGGAGCTATTGATAAGTTTAACTGGTTCAACGACTTGCCTATTGCTAAACAAAAACTTTATGCAGATCCAAAGCTTAAAGGATTAGGTGACATAAGTAAGTTCACTGGTAACATATCTAATGCTTTAGGAATGCCCGGATCTGCCCCTGATGCTCCTGCAACAAGTGGTAACGCACCCGCATACTTAAATCAAAATTTTGCAGACGATCCTGTATCCTCAATGAAAAGTTTAGCATCTGATGCTGGGCAAGCTTGGGATAAACTAAATGTTAAAGATTTATCTAAAAATTTTAGCTTAGATGGTGTGAGCCGAGGACTCGATGCTTATAAGACATTTAACAAATTTAATCCGAATGCAAAGTTTAATGGTTTGTCAGGAGCAGTTGACATGTTAAACAACTACACAAGTTTGACCCCTGAAACGCAAGAAACAATTGGAGATCTTGGAAGGTGAACTTTTTAAGTAAAATTCAAAAGTTAGATGACACAATTATCGGTGACCTAGAAAAATCAGCAGGAAGATTTTCTAATTTCATAAAAGCAATACCCGGGTCTGATACTATTGGACAATTACTTAGAACTTCTGGTGACGTGTTTACTGATCCACTTCAAGCTAGAAATGTAAATAACATACTTACTCAGTCTCCTGCTGGACAATCCGTAACACGAACACTGAGTACACCTGTAACTGCAGAAAACATAAAAAGTGCACCTAGTGCTTTTATAAATAAAATAAAGCGTATGAGGATGCCTGGTAAAAATCAGACTACGCCAAAAGTTGATGTAGACCCTAAGACTGGTAAAGAAACTATGTCTGTAAAACAAGATACAACAGGTATAAAGCAGACGGATGGTACAGACTTACCTAGCGCTACAAACAAAATTGATGTAGATAGTAAAAACCTAAACCTTCCCGGCAGCGATTCAAACTACCTCAGTGGCATGCCATCGCGTCCAGATTTTACTAAAAATCCAATGAACTGGCCTAAAGCCCTGCTTGGTCTGGCGAATCAAGGTGACCATGTTATATCGAGAACTTTACGGTCAGTCTTACCACAACCTAGGACCTTGACTTCAGGTATGGAAACGGGAACCGGTAGAAGTATACAAGAAGTTTTACCAAGTAACCAACGCAATATTCCATTATTTGGTGCTGACAATACTAGCGCTTCTGCTTCAGCACTACGTACATTATTTCCAACGTTTACTAGAGCAGGTGGTAAAGTACTAGATTCCAAGTATGTACCAGGTGGTAGTTCTCTAAAAAAGTTTTTAACTGGTAGTGGAGATGCAGCTGAAAAAACAATTAATCCAGGTGGTGCAAGTCGTTTGTACAACTCTGTATCAAACCCAGCTACCTTGGGCACTGCCACCGGAACAGGACTCATAGCAGGTGGTATGTATCAAAATGAAGTCGACAAAGAGCAAGCTATCCAAGGCGACAATTTAAGGGAAGCAACCGAGGAGGTGGTACCTATGTTAAATAGCAAACTCAAAGAAAACAAAGAACTTGAAAGTGACCTACAAGGACTAGTAAAGGAAATACAAGGACATGAAGCAAGAGATACTGAATCTTTTTTCAATACATTAAAAGGAACTGGACTGGGTGCACTTAGCTTACCTGCTATACAATATTTTAGTTATAGATCAAAAGTTAAAAAGTATGCTGAAGAAAATGGTATAAGTGAAGAAGAAGCTGAAAGAAGATTAAAAGGTGAAGATCCAAGTTACTTAGTGGGTGCACTATCCGGAGCTGGATTAGGAGCAATTGGTGGTAATATATACGACAGATTATCACAACCCGAGTCTGAGTAATATGAGTGAAGAGCAAGACATTGATGAATTTATGTTAGTTGCACTGGAAGCTAGATATAAAAAAGAAGCTGCAGCAAAAAACTTTAAATACGATGATGAAGATGATTTTGATGAAATAGATGGTGGTGTAGGTACTATATTAGCAGCTACTGAAAAAGTACTAGCTATCAATCGAGGACTCGTAGATCCAGACGAGCGTGATTCATTAAGATTTAGAAAAATATACGGTCCAGATAAACTCTTACGTGAACGTATAGACATGGATGCAGATAAAGTAATGCGTAATACAGTACGTAGAATATCTAGGTCAGGAAACCTAAGTAGCATAACCCCGGGGCATTTTAATAGTTACTCAGAAAAATTAATTACTGGAAACCCGTTATCACTAGCCTTAGAAGAAATAAACCCAATGCATCTAACAGAACAAGCACGTAGAGTTTCTCAGATGGGACCGGGTGGATTGCCGAGCTCAACATCTATTACAGAAGATGCTCAAAACCTACACCCGTCAGAGTTTATGTTCTTATCCGCAATTGAAGGTCCAGAGTCTGAGCGTATTGGTGTAGACACACGTGTAGCATGGGGAACTAAACTCGGCAGCGATGGAAATGTATATCAAAAATTCATAAATAAACGTACTAATAAAAATGAATGGTTATCGTCTAAAGACTTAGCCAATAAAGTAGTTGCGCTCCCAGATTAATAATATAAAGTATAACGACAATGCATACTCTTGCTGAAAAAATTGAAAACTTAAATCTTGTAAAAGTTGCCCGAAACCCACTTGGATTTGTAACTGCTCTAAAAAGATTTTTTGATCTTAAAAAGAATAAAGACCAGGCCACAACTTTAAAGAAACTAATTCAAACAGATGGTTCGGTTGGTACCAAAAACATTCTAGGAGTATCACCACAATCAATTGCTAAGTTAGCACCAACCTCGCACAATCTACAATCTGTGGGTGGTGCTTACTTAGGTGCTACTGACGGTGCCGATGCATACGCTAACATATACAACCCCAATGACACGCCCAATGAGCCTAATATTATTGACAGAATATTAGGACTAGGGACTGGTGCACTTATCGGAAACCCAACGCTTCGTAAATTATCATTACCAATACTGTCCGGTAACAAAAAGGATTTAGCTAAGAATCTTATACTTCCTGGAAAACTAGCCCTAAGTTCTGGTGTAGCAGCAGCTCCAAGAGTTCTAGAAGATACGGCTACCAAGTCGAAAGATTTAGGACAATCGATTGATGGTTTAAAAGAAGTCGCAACCTTAGCACATGATTTGCCAAAACCAGAAGACGTAATGAATCAAGCAGGTGAAAAAGTTGACCACGTAATGAATCAAGCAGGTGAAAAAATTGACCAGCTAGAAGGAGCATTACGTGCACCGGGTGAACAGATTGCTACCGCAGGTAAGTACCTTGCTCCTGCAGGTGGTGCATTAGCAGGTGGTTTGCTAGGCAATGTTGCGGGATCGCTTTATTCTTCTGACGATGAAGATGAAAAAGAGAGAAAAAAGAAAGAAAGAAGAGCACGTGCGATAAGTACGTTAGCAGGTACAACTTTAGGTGGATTGAGTGGATACGCTTTGAGTGGTGGGTTTTCTAATGATGGAAAATCTGTAGCTTAATTTAAATTAACCAAAAATAAATATGCCAGTAAAGAAAAAGTCTACGAAAACAGTAAAGACAAAAGCAGTGAGAAAAAAATCAGTAACAGCGGAGCCTGTAGTAACAAAACATTTACCCGGAGAGACTACAATGGACGAACTCTCTAGGAATGTTCATTTCATAAATCATAGATTCAGAAGCACCGCTGATAACTTTTGGGTGTTACTTACAAGTGATAGGCACCACGATAATCCTCATTGTGATCAAGAGATGGAGAAAAGACATCTTGAAGAAGCAAAAGAGCGCAATGCAGTAATACTTGATTACGGAGACTTATTCTGTGCTATGCAGGGAAAGTTTGATAGGAGAGCTAGCAAAGACGATATACGTCCAGAACACCAGTCTGGTAATTACTTAGACAGACTTGTTTCTACTGCTACAGATTTTTATGCACCCTATGCAAAGAACTTTGCCATAATGGGCCCCGGAAATCACGAGACGGCTATGCTTAAACACCATGAAACAAATCTAACCGAGCGTCTTGTTGAACGGCTTAATATGGCTACTGGTTCGGAGATTAAAACAGGTGGTTATAGTGGTTGGGTAAAATTTAAATTTACCTATGGTAAAGAACAAACAACCGGATCTAACGTTACAGTTGGTGGTGGTCAGAAATGTATGGATTCTAAGAACCTTTGGTACCATCATGGTTATGGTGGAGATGCACCCGTAACTAAAGGTACTATACAAACTGGAAGACAAGCAGTGTATGTTCCAGATGCGCATTTCGTTTGTACTGGACACACGCATAACGAGTGGATATTTCCCATACAACGGGTACGTCTAAAAGATTCAGGATTACTATATCACGACGAACAACTTCATATTAAGACTCCTGGGTATAAGGAAGAGTATGAGGACGGTTATGGTGGTTGGCATATAGAACGAGGTGGACCGCCAAAACCTAACGGAGCTATGTGGATACGGTTCTGGTGGAAGAAAACAACTGACGCTAGGACGCGCGGTGTACAATACGAAGTTACTCGCGCTAAGTAAATAAGACATAGGTTTGTGTTATATATAATTGAGCACTGGTTTAACCACCAGTGCTTTTTTATTAACAACTAACAAAACTATGAAAAATAAAATTGACCTGATCCTTAATGCTGGACCGGGTATTAAAAAAGCAATAGTCACACCAGATATGGATAGAGACAAGTTTACGTCTCTTCTTTTTATCTTGGGTGCTATTTCCCTAAATAATAGCCGAGAAGAAAGTGTTAAGGTATTAATAAAAGATGTAACCGAATCCGAGTTAGACGACCCGTGTGTCGTTGTAATAGGCGGTGGAAAAACAAACCACACACTCAGGTGCTTTGACACTGAGTCAGACAGTGGTGTATCCATAACCAGAGAAGTTTTAAACTACTTCGACCTATTCGAACTTGGCATAGCCAAACCCTGGCTAGAGTACCTAGACTTAGTCTTCGGGAAAAACCCCGCTGCTTACTCTGCTATGATAGCTGAAAAAATAACCCCTAATGCTCAGGGTGGAGCTGGCAAACGTTCTTTAGATTTCTCTATGCGTCTTTCTAAAAAATGGACACCGGCTTCGTGTCCTCCGCTAGAAAGTTATTTTCTACAAAAATTAAAATGGGAAAAATCTGAAATTAGTTTCCTTGAAAAAATTGGAAAGTTTTTAATTTCAGACTTAGACCAAGTTAGTGAACGTCGAGAAACTTTGGAAACGTGTAATACATATACGCACAAAGGAATTAAAATATTTGATTCAACAACTGTGCTGCCTGGAGAAGAAGATCCTACGTTTCTGGTTAACGAATTCTTAAATGAAGCAGACCCAGAAGTTTTGATTGTTGTATCTAACGATGATCGAGGCCCAGGCTACGCGCTGTTTCGGAGAAATGAAACTGATCAAATAGATTTTAGTCAGTTAGGTAAATCAGAAGAAATAGTCTATTCATCAAAAAGTTTAGCCAAAACAATAAAACCTCTTCCCAAAAGGAAGTTAGTTAAATTACTTGATTTGGCGATTGTTGATTAAGTTAAAGGTAGCGAGTCAGTGAACAAGTTTCACTGACTCGTTTTCCTTATAAAATTTTTAAGTGTTTTGTGTTATATAATATTGAGGTGTGTAACATACTATTCACAGAATGCCTCAAACAATTCTAATCAGAACTGTTTAAAAATACACAACAACAACAATAATCAACAAATCAAAATATGAAAAATATAATCAGTATTCTTATTGCTTCTTTAACGATCCTTTTCGGAGCTTGCTCTGGAGGTGAACGCGGAGCAAAGATTCCAGGACCGGGTAATGATGGTAATGAAACTGCCAAAGTTGAAAAACCCAAAGCACCAGTGCTCGAAGAGTTGGAAAACCTCAAAACCGACCGTCAAAAGTTGGAAGAGGAAATTGCAGCTCTGGAAAAAGAGATTAAAGAAATTGACCAAACTTTAGAGGATGTAGAATCTACTCTGGCTGCAAAGCTAGAAAAGAATACAACTTCTAAAGAGGAGTCACAATAATGGAACTTAAAAGGTTCCTTATTGTAACTGCCGTTGTAGGTTGTGTTTTAGCTGGTGGGTTTTGGGCGGTCGTTCGCGGCCCCCTTAACCCATACAGTGAGATCTCTATGGTAAAGTCTGAGCGTATGCAAGAACTAGACATGGTAGGTACAGGGGAGATGGAATTACAAATCTCCAATGTAGCAGACATGGACCTAGCCAGTCAGTGGCTGGGAGAACAGTTCTACATAGAAGTGCTTGCAGATGGTACTGCACTAGGATCCCGGGGAGCGAAAGGTTTCTTATGGGACGACCCCTACATGGAGTACATCTCTAATGCAGCCGGAGCAGAGACTTGGACATACCTAGGTGAAGGTTGGGAAATTGGAGCAACAGAACGGATGAGAGCAGAAGGTAGTGTAATTGGTAGTAACCAGTATACACTAACAGCAGCTATAACCATTTTTGGTTTGGCTGTTTTTTGTGGATGGGTGTTGTCTATAAACAAATCGGTTAAATCAACAGGTAATGTTCTGCCAAAAAGAAAAGCAGAAATAACTGAAGTTGAATCAGATAAACCTGAGTTAGTTGAACCTGAGTCAGTTGAACCTGAGTCAGTTGAACCTGAGCCAGAACCTGAGCCTACTAAAGTTACAGTTATGCCAGCATCGGCAAAACCTGTAGTACCTAATCCATCTACAACAAAAACTGCTTCAAATAAAAGTCCAGTTAAAGGTAAGAAAGATGATAATAAACCTGACATAGACCCCGCAGCACTAGCCGCCTCAATGAGTTCTAAGTTAACTACAACTCGTGAGAAACTTGGTCAAAGAAAAACAACGCACAATGCGCAAGTTGCGGTTAACAAAAATCAAATCACAAAATCTTAAGTTAATATGGGATAAATTCCTTAATATTATACTGTGGATTGGAGAAGCGCGTTCAGTCGGATGGTCTATACCATTGCTAGTTGTAATAGGACTCTTTACTGAGTCCTTTACTATACTAGTATTGATTGGAATAATTATAGTAGTAAGTGTTAGCTTGAATACAAAAGTTGATCAAGAGATTGCTAAAGCAATCTTTCACTTGAAACAAGAGCCCCAGGAGGAGCTCGAACCTCGCGAAACTGAAAAGTTTACAGTCGAGGAAGTAAACGACTTGTGAGTCGTTTACTTTACATATTAACCAAATGTTTACGACAATAGTAATTGTATTACTCCTGTACATCATGTTCTCAGGAGGGATGAATAACAACACATAGAAAATAAAATAAAATGGAAAATAATAATGAAGAAACCGAAGCTCCCGCTGCTCAACAAAGTGGAAGCTATGTAAGAAACGAAGAGTTTATTGATGACTTAACTCTAGCACTGCGTACAGCTACAGCTTACTTGTCATGCGAAGTGGAGGATGACCACCAATTTATACAGGATGTAAATACAACTGCAGAGGAGATGAGTACACCGTTTACCGTTGTACGCTGGGATGCCTACAGAGGTTTGTACTATATGCCTTCAAGAAATGTGATACGAGAAATTGGGAAGAACCCAACCTCGCATCCTAAAGCAGCAGTAGACACATTGACAGAGATAATTCAGTTGCCTGCAAATGATACCTCTTCGCCTTTGGCAAGAGATTACCCGGAACTACTAAGGAACGTAATTTTCTTATTCCGTGATTTCCAGTTTGCCTGGGATGCTAGATCTATGCCCGGCGGTCCACTTCAGCCTCAAGCTGTTGTCGCAGGTCTTAAGAACTTAGTACGACACATGGAGAACAAAAGTTACACTATGATGTTCTTTGGATCTACAGTTACAGTACCCAGTGAGCTTAAGAATTACTTCTCTAGAGTAAAGTGCCCACTTCCTCAAGAAGATGCTTTAGCTTCTTCGTTCTCGCATATACATGCTTCGGCTAGGATGAATCGTCCTAACTTAGCACCAGCAGATGATACTACTAAACAAAGAGCAATTGATGCTGCTAAAGGTTTGACTACTGACAAAGCCAGACAAGCATTCACATACGCCCTAGTTGGAAGTAATTTTGAATACACAGATTCAAACTACATACGTAAAGTAGGTTCTTACCGTAGAGCTTATATCGAAGAGCAAGGTCTAGTTGATATAATTGAACCTCGCGGTGGATTTGAAAGACTAGGCGGTCTCAGTGTACAGAAAGAACTAATACGTCAGGACATTTCTGGTTTGGATAAAGAAGCTAGAGCATACGGTGTTGAAAAACCTAATGGTCTAGCGCTTATGGGTCCTCCAGGTGTTGGAAAGACTGAACTAGTATCATGTATGGCAGACGAGTTTGGTCTGGATGTACTTATGGTTCGTGGAGACTTCTTGTCTAAATGGCAGGGTGAGTCCGAGAAAGTATTTGAAAGAATACTAGGATTAGTACGCTTGTATCGCGACGCTGGTTGTATTCTTTTTATCGATGAGCTGGAAAAATGGTTCAAATCAATATCTGGAAACTCTGACTCAAACGGCACAGGTATGAGAATTGCAGCTAACTTTATGAAGTATCTCAGCAGTCGTTTATCAGATCCGCTAGACTATGCATACATAGTAGGTACCCTAAACAACGGTGAATGGTTAGACGAAGCACTCATGCGTGACGGTCGATTCGA
>Ga0257110_1000737_pt1 | contig 15464 bp, 10 predicted proteins | sample LP_taG_7_FD_190184 | JGI IMG/M metagenome (GOLD analysis project Ga0257110, IMG submission 190184) | Marine microbial communities from Northeast Subartic Pacific Ocean, Canada - LP_J_2015_P26_10m | ecosystem: Environmental > Aquatic > Marine > Oceanic | place: Canada: Northeast Subartic Pacific...
GGCCTCGCGCTCTCCGCGGCGATCACGCGGGACGTCTCCGACGTCGGCGCCTACGCCGTCGGCGCCGCCGGCGGCCTCGCCTACGTCTTCGGCCTCTCCCAGTTCGCGGACCAGGCCGGCGAGGACAGCGCGCCCCTCCTCGACGTCAGCAAGTACCGGCTCCTCTTCCCCGCGCTCCCGTTCCTCGGGCTCGCCGGTGCGAACGTCGCCGGCGGCTCGACGCCGGGCGACCTGAATTTGGTGCCCTTCGACCAGTTCGTCGCCGCCGCCGCGGGCGTGCTCTCCTACCGCGTGCCGCTCCTCGTCCGCCAGGTCTTCGGCGGATCCGGCGCGACGGCGGACGACGTCGTCGGCCTCTTGCCCGGGTCGCTCGGCGAGGGCGCGCGCGCGGCCGTCGAGGCGCGCGACGCGGCGACGCGGGGCGACGTCGCGGAGGACGCCGTCGACACGTCGAAGACGGTCCTCGTCGTCTGCGGGCCGCCGGGCGCGGGCAAGACGACGCTCGTCGCGAGGCTCCTCGGAGACGACGCGCGCTTCGCCGCGCCCGCGTGGACGACGACGGACCGCGGCGCCGCGGCCGGCGACGTGCTCCTCCGCGACGACGACTTCGAGGCGGACCGCGGCGGCCTGGCCGTCGTCTTCGAGGACGACGGCGACGCCGCGACGCTGCTCGAGGCCGCGGCGCCGAAGAAGCGGGGCCTGCCGCGCGCGGCGCTGCTCGACCGCGCGGACGGCCGCGTCGCCCTCGTCGACTGCGACGTCGCGACGGCGAAGCAGCTCGCGACGCTCGACGGCGCGCGGCTCGTCGGCGTCTGGGTGAGCCTCGAGTCGCTCGACGCGCTCCGGGACCGGCTCGCGCGCGTCGAGGCGCGCCGCGCGGCCGCGGACCCGGCGAACGCGGGCGTCGCGCCCGACGACCTCGCGGCGGCCGTCGCGGCGACGGTGAAGGCGCGCCTCGCGACCGTCGTCGACGACATCGACTTTGGCGTGCGGAGCCCCATGTTCGAGTTCACGATCATCACGTCCGCGCTCGACGAGGACGCGGCCTACGCGAAGCTCCAGCGCGCCGCGGGCTACGTGTTCTAGGAAACGGAGGGCTTGCGTAGTACGCTCCGCTTCTTCAGTAGGGCGGCGGCCCGTACTCGTGGCTCTCGGAGAGGAGGATGTCCGCGAGGTCGTCGGACGCGCGGACCATGGCGTCGACGAGGCCCGGCTCCGTGTCGGAGTGCCCCGCGCCCGCGACGTACTCGCAGGCCGCGTTCTCGTCCGGCAGGCCCGCGGCCTTGAGCGCCTTGAGGAGGCGGTGCGCGGCCATGGGCCGGCCTGTGCCGAAATCAACCACTGTCTAGGGGGTCCTGACCAAACTTCAAACCTCTCGAGCTCGGTCAAATCGAAGTCGATTCGGCTGACTTTTGGACGAATCGATCGCTCTCGTCGAGTTCTCGAAGCACAGCAGAAAGCCTCGCGTCGAAACGGTCGCATATGATCACATTGAAGTCGGGTTGAAGATTTGAGTTCGGCCCGGCCATGCGCAGACGTAGTCCGCGCGGCCGTGCGCGATCCTCAGCAGGTGGCCCGCGTCGGCCATCTTCGACGCGTCCCGCAGGAGCTGGCCGCGCTCCATGAAGCCCGCGCCGCGCATGTAGTGGACCTCCATGACGGCGAAGGGGATGAGCACCGACGGCGTCGAGAGCACGGACTCGATGATCGCCGGGTCGATGAAGCACTTGGAGAGCGAGAGCTCGTAGCCCACGAAGGCCGCGGCCGCCGCGTTCCGCGCGTCGGCGTCGGCGCCGGTGAGCAGGTCCCAGTAGGCCGTGAGCGGGTCGGCCCGCGCGAGGTCCGCGGCCTCGGGCGACGGCGCGGCGTCGACGACGTGCGCCACGTAGCGGTCCCACGCGTCCGGGTTCTGGCCCGCCGTGCCGCCGTCGACGAAGAGGTACTCGACCTCGTCGGCGCAGAAGGTGAAGACGCCGCGCAGGAGCAGGGACCGCACGCGGTCCGGGTGCGCCTGCGCGTACGCGAGCGCGAGCGTCGAGCCCCACGAGCCGCCGAGCACGAGGCCCCATTTGTCGATCTTGAGCGCCTCGCGGAGCTGCTCGAGGTCGCCGACGAGCGCCGGCGTCGTGTTCTCGACGAGCGACCCCGCCAGGTCGTCCGCGGCGTTCGGCCGCGACCGGCCGCTGCCGCGCTGGTCGAACACGACGACGCGGAAGACGGCCGGGTCGAAGAAGCGCCGCGACCGCGCGTCGCAGCCCGCGCCGGGGCCGCCGTGGAGGAAGACCGCGGGGATGCCGGCCTTGTTGCCGCACTCCTCGTAGTAGATCTCGTGGCCCGAGCCGACGGCGAGGTGGCCCGAGGCGAAGGGCTCGACCTCCGGGTACAGGCTGCGCGGGTAGACGATGGGGCTCGCGACCCTGCCGCTGGCGTCCGAGGCCGGCTTCGCCACGTAGCGCAGGTCCGCCTTCGTCGCCATTGCGCGGACGGCGCGCGCTGCACAGGCGAGTGCGGACAGTCTGAGCATCGTGTGGCAATTGCACCACGCGCGGTGCACCGTGTCGGCGATCATTGGCTTCAAAGACCGTGTGCTCAACTGGGCTGCTCCTATCCAAAAACGATCTCGTACGTAAAAGCCATCAGCTCTACCACTAAGTCTTGCTCTACCAATCTCGTCGCTGGCTCTACCAATCTCCTCGCTGGCTGCCTGCGTTCATCATGCGGATCGCCGCGCTGTGTCTCCTCGCGGCCGCGAAGCATGCGGGCGCGCTGCTCATGTTAGAAGGCGGCGCAGCGCGCGCGGCGGCGCGCCGGGGCTAGGCGTTGCCCGCGGTGTCGTCGGACGCGGCGCTGGACCCCGGCCCCTGGTGGAGGTGGAAGAGGTAGGCGCGGTCGAGGCCCGCGACGAGGAACGTGGGCTCCGTCGGGTGGCTGGCGACGTGGAGCACGCGCTTCCGGAAGTCGACGGCGTCGTGCGCGGGCCGCGGCGGCTTCGCGTGCGACGGCGTCAGCGGCATCAGGTTCGGGTCGCCGGCGACGCCGTGCGACACGCCCGAGAGGTGTCGTCGCCAGGCGCTGGGCGGGCTCGGCCCGGACGTCGGGCAGAGCGCGCCGCCCGCGTCGGCGCGCAGCGCCGCGCCGAGCGGCGGGTCCGCGCTCGCGGCCGCGAGGTCCAAATCGATCTCGACGCTCCGCCCCGCGCCGTCGAAGACGTGCGCGGCGTCGCCGTAGGACCCCGTGACGACGGCGTCGGCGTCGCGGCCCGCGGCGACCTCGAACTTGTCGAAGATGCAGTCGCTCTCGTAGAGGTCGCAGAGCCGCGGCCGGAGGTGCTCGTGGACGAGGATCGTCTTCAGCGGCGCGCGGTCGGACCGGCAGTCCCAGACCTTGACCGAGAGGAAGTCGCGGCTCACGACGAAGCGGCCGTCGGGCGAGAAGCGCGCGTCGGAGATGGAGCTCACGATCTCGGAGAAGAAGGACTTGGTCGCCGCGTCGTCGGCCGGGGCGCCGTCGAACGCGACGCGGTGCCGGTCGCACCGCGCGCCGTCGCGGAGGTCGAAGAGCTTCATCGTGCCCTTGGACGACGCGTAGAGGAGCACGGCGCAGTCCACGGGGTGGAAGGCCGCCGACGTGATGACCTCCGTCAGGTCCTCCATGTTCGCGGGCTTCAGGTCGACGACGTTGAACGCGCGGTCGTCGACCTCGAGGTTCCACAGGTTGATCCGCAGGTCGTCCGCGGACGCGAAGTGCTCGCCGTCGCTGTTGACGCTCACGGAGTTGATGTGGTAGGCGTGGGCGTTGGCGTAGCAGCGCGCCGGCGTCGCCGCCATGGCCCGGCCGCGCGGCACGACGCGCGGCACGCGGAGCCGGCCGCCCCGGCCGGTGAACCCGGGCCCGTTGAGGTCGCCGACGCCGTCGACGCGGCGCTCGTGCACCTTCCAGAGCTTGATCGTCTTGTCGTTGGCGCTCAGCAGGCGGCAGGACCGCCGGCCCAGGCCTTTGCAGAACCGGAGCTGGTTGATCTTCTCCTCGACCTCGAGCGACTTGAGGTAGTCGAACTCGGGGTCGTGGCTCTTGAACTCGCAGAGCGGCGCGTAGCGCGGGAGGCGGCTCGACTCGTCGCGCTCGAAGATGGCCACGCGGCCGCCCCGGTCGCCCAGGGCGACGAGGCCGCCGTCGCCGTCGAACTCGACGGTCGTGATCGCGTCCGCGTCCGCGTTCGCCTCGACGCCGAGTTGCCTGGCGGTGGCGCGCGTGTCGCGCGCGCGCGCGCGGGCGGCGGGCGCGCGGCGCGTCGCGCGCCGCGCGGGGCGGCCCCGGCGCGCCCCGCCCCGGGCCCCGAAGACTCAGGCGCCGCGGCGCGCGGGCTCGCGAGGCACTGCTCGAAGCTGCAGGAGCAGGCAGCGCCCTCGGTCCCGAGGTCCTCGTAGGACGCCATGGCGCCCCGCTCGCCGCCCGCGCCGCCGCGAGGGGTGGTTCGCAGTTCAGCGTATCCGCTCGCGCGACGAGGCCGCCATAGACCAGTCCTGTGGCGGGCCTGAAACTGGATACCGGACTCGAGTTGAAGTTTTCGCGCGTGCCGCAGCGGGACGCGGGCGCGCAGCGCCTCGTAGCATCGCGAGCCGGTCCTCCCCCGATGACGACCTCCTGCGAGCCGGGCGTCGCGCCGGCTCGCGGCAGCGGCGGGGGACGCGGCTCGATAGGGGCGGGTCCGCAACACAGTCGCTGCGCACCGTGTGCGCGCCACGGGGCCTACGAAAACGCCGCGGCTGCCTCCGCCGCAGCGCTGCGGATCACGTAGCTCCAGCGCCCTCCGCGGTCGCTGCGACCGCATCGCCCGCGCGCGCCTCTACCTGTACACCGGCGCGGGCCGCTCGAGGTCTCACGAGGCCGCTGGCCGGGGTCTGAGGCTCGCCGCGGCAGCTTTGGGCGAGGTGCTGCGAGCTGCTCGTCGCGCGCGTCGTCGAGCGCCTTACCTCCTTGTGCGCGTCCCGGCGCGGTCCTCGGCTCCATGGCGCAGCGCCCGTCGAGCATCGACGAGTTCGCGACGAAGGTCAAGGAGCTCTACGCCAGCGACCCCGCGAAGGTGCGATTCGTGCTCAAATACAAGCACCACGAGGGCACCATGACCCTGCGCGCGACGAACGACGAGCTGGTGCGTGCGTCCCCGCCCCGCCCCCGCGCGCGCCGCGCCGCGCGCGCGAAGGCGAGCGCCGCCGAGCGACCCGCGCGGACGTTCTCGACGGCGAAACCCCCGCGCGCAGTGGCTCATCTACAAGACGGACCAGGCCGCCGAGTTCCGACGACTCGAGGCGCTCCAGCTCTGGCTCATGGCCGCCATGTGCGGCAGCGACGTTGAGGCGCTCACCGCCGAGTCCGAGGCGCAGGCGGCCGCCGAGGCCGAGGCGGCGGCGCAGCGACGAGACGGCGGGAAAAAACGCAAAGGCAAGAAGAGGTAGGCTTTTTTTGGCCGCGGCGGCGGCCGCCCTCTCGCGATGGACCGCGCCGTTCGTAACGGGACTCGGTTCGACGTGCGATCGGGTCGCGCGGCGGGGCGCCCCTTCGGCGAAGCGGCGCGTAGGGGGAACGTTTGCCGGTCCGAGCGACGGCGTCGCTGCACAAGTGATCTAAGAAGGGGGGAAGCGGCGCGAGAGCGGCGTCGTCGCGCCCCGGGCGGGACCGCGTCCCGCGTCCCGGGGCGGTCATTGCGGCCGCGCGCGCGCGCGCGCTACAGGACCTGGCGGAGGATCTTCTCGAACTCGTCGGGGTCGACGGCGCCGCTGAAGCCGATGGGCTGCTTGTCCTCGGCGCCGTGGACGATGAAGAAGGGCACGCCCTGGACGCCGCGCGCGCTCGCCTGCGCGCACTCGCGGTTGACGCCGTCGCGCGCCGCCCGCGTGTCCGCGACCGCGCGGAAGCCGGCCGTGTCGAGGCCCGCGTCGCCGGCGATGCGGCAGAGCGTCTCGAGGTCCGAGATGTTCTCGCCCCGCTCGTAGACGGCCTCGAAGAGGCGCTCCTTGAGCTCGTGCTCCTTCTCGTGCGGCGCGAACATCATCAGCTGGTGCGCGCGCATCGTGTGCGGCCACGTCTGCCAGTTCGCGAAGGGCGCGCCGACGGCGCGGCCCTTGGCCCGCAGCGAGCGCGTCCAGCCGTCGCCGCCCCAGCGCCGCCGGTTGTACGCCTTGTAGTCCTCGCCGCTCGGCTGCGTGTCCGGGTCGATCATGAACGGGTGCCAGCAGACCTCGCTCGACGCCGTCGCGGGGAGCCGCTGCAGGGCCAGGTCGAGATTCTTCTTCCCGACCCAGCACCAGGGTCACGCCATGTCGCTGTAGACCTCTACGGTCAATTTCGTGCCCTTTGCGACGGCCGCGCTCATGTTCGCAGCGCGAAGTCTTCGCAGAGCCACGCCCCAGCCTCTCACAAGCTCCCAGTGTTCGCAGAGCGGCCTCAGCCTCTCAGTGTTGAGGGCAACAACACTGCAAGTTGCAGCACCTAGGTAGCTTAATCTAGCTTAGATCGGACTACCCTTCCCGCTTTCGTTTCCCCGGCGCCTCTCGCGGAGCGCCCCCACGAGCAAGCGCGCGTCGCCCGCGGCGACGCCGACGACGAGGGCGGCCGCGGCCGCCGCGAGCGCGAGGGCGTAGATCCGGAGCGCGAGGCCGCCGCCTTTCGCGTAGCCGAGCGCGCACAGCGCCGAGAGGCAAAAGGGGAAGGTGAGCGCGGCCCACTTCGGCTCGAAGTGGTCGAAGATCGCGCGCCGTCGCCGCCACGCCGCGAGGACGGCGACCGCGAGCCCGACCGTCGACGCCGCGAAGAGCGCGTGCCCCAGCGCCGCGTCGGCGCGTCCCCCGAAGACGGCGCCGCCCGCGCGCCGCATGGCGCCGAAGGCGAGGCCGGGCATGGAGAACGGCGCCTGGAGGATGAAGGCCGTCGCGTCGTTCGCGACCGCGTCGTCCCGCGCGACGCGGAGCGTCGCCGCGGGCGCGAGGAGCAGCGCGCCCGCGCAGGCCAGCGCCCAGGACGCGAGGACGAGCCCGTGCCGCGGCCCGAGCGCGGCGGCGCCGGCGATGCACGTCGCGCCGGTGAAAACGCAGGGCGGCGCCCAGTACGGCTCGGGCGCGGCGCCCGCCGCGGCGCACGCGGCGAGGAAGGCGCCGAGGAGGCCGAGCTGGAGCGCGGCGCAGGCGTAGAGCGCCGGCGCGGCGCCGGCCGTCGCGCGCCCCAGCGCGAGGACGAGCGCCATCTCATACACCCCATAGGCGAACGCGACGCGCGGCGCCGCGAGCTCGTCCCGGAGCGCGCGGCCGCCGCGCAGCGCCGCCCGGGCCGCGATCGCGAGGAGCAGCGCGCACGCGCCGGCGAGGGCGCAGACGACGACGGGTGCGACGCCGACGGTCTCCTCGACGATGGCCGCGAGGCCGCAGAGGCCCAACGCGAGGCCCGCGGCGGGCGGCAGAGGCATGGCCCGCAGCAGCGACGCCGCCAGCGCCTCGTCGTTGGCCTCGACGATCGCTGCGGCACTCATCGGCGTCGTGCTCTCATCGTCGGCCTCGACGATCGCCGCGGCACTCATCGGCGTCGTGGTTTCGGTTGTTCCAGGTTGCTGCACATACTTGCAGCTCGCTCAAGCGGAAGTTCGGCATAGAGCTCTCTCTGAAGGCGCCGTCGTCTGCGCGCTGCTCCGCTCGTCCTCCGGCCCTCGTCGCGCGGCGCGCCGACGCGTCATGGCGGCGCTGCTCGGCGACAAGGTCTCGCCGGAGCTCGAGGCGGAGATCGCCGAGGAGGAGAAGGCCATCGAGCACCTCGTGCGCTCCAACGCGGAGCTCGAGGCGCACCTCAAGGACGCGCCGGACCGCGAGCTCCGCGCGGCCGTCGGCGAGAACATCGTCGTCATCGCGCGGAAGCGCGCGGCGCTCCAGCTCAAGTACGACCTCCGCGCGAAGCTCGAGGCGTCGGCGCCCATCGCGCGGAGCGAGGCGCGGCCGCCGCCGCCGCCCGCCGCGGCGTCGACGGAGGCGCGCGCGCCGCCGGGCGGCGGCGTCTACTTGTAAAACCACCTGTGGCCCCCTTCCATAATCCCTGGACGCCGCGCCTTACTTGCCCGCGCCGGCGCCGTCGTCGGCGGCCTTGAGGATGGCGGCCTTGCGGTCCTTCTCGGCCTTGGCGTTGGCCTTGGAGTACTGGTTGTAGAAGTAGGCGCAGGCGCAGATGAGGACGAGGTTGCCGTTGACGAGGAGGAACGTGCCCGCGGCGACCTTGAGCGCCGTCGCGAGGATGGGCTGGACGTCCGCGAAGGTCGTCTTCTTGCCCTCGGCGAGCTGGGCCCGGAAGATGTGGGGCGCGAAGAGCGCCGTGCAGAGGCGGTCCCAGACGAAGGTGCCCGCGAGCGACGCGAGCACGAGCCCGACGATGGTCCAGCGGAAGTCGTCGTCCGGGAACGGCGCGAGGTGGATGAGCGAGTTGCCGTAGGGGAAGACGTTCCACGCGCAGACGACGACGCCCGCGACGCTCAGGAACAGCGAGAGGAACAGCGCGTGGTTCTCCAGGAGCCCCTTCATCCAGGGCCGGCCCTTGTAGTTCACCAGGAGCACCGCGACCATCTGCGACGTCTCCACGAGGAACACGGCCGTGTTCAATAGGTTCGGCAGGAACGGCGTCGACCACATGGACGTGAACCAGGCCGTCAGGTCGTCCTCGTCGACGTCGCCCGCGAGCTCGCCGGCCCGCGCCTTCTTCTGGAAGAGCACGACGGCCTTCAAGGCCGCGTCGCCCATGCGCTCCGTCGAGAGCTTGACGGCCATGCGCATGCAGAGCACGTGGATGAGGCCCTGGCCCGCGACGGAGACGACGATGGACGGGTGGAAGAGGCTGCCCAGCGGCCGCTGGGGCGCCATCTCCTGGATCGGCGACGTGTAGGAGAAGGCGAGCGACGCCACCACCAGAAGCCAGCCGCTCGCCATCATCTGCCGCTCCGACGACCGCGCGCCCTCCAGCGACAGCGCCGCCAGCGTGTAGGCCGAGATGACGGACTCGAGGACCATGATCTGCTGCTGCTGGAGGCTCGAGAGCAGCGTGCAGCGGCCCTGGCGGATGAGGTCGACGACGGCGCGGATCGACGGCGCGCGCGACGTGAACGGCGCGGCGACGGACGCGTCGCCCGGCCGGATCATGGGCACCTTCCCCTCGGCGTCGTCGCCGCCGCCCTCGCCGCCCAGCAGCGCCTGCGCCGCCTCGAGGGGCGACTGCGCCTTCTTCTCCTCGTCGTCGTCCTGCGCGTCGAACGCGTTGCCGTGCTTCGCGTTCAGCACCTCCACCTCCCGCGCCATCTCGCGCCGCAGGCGCAGCGCCACGGCCTTGACGGCGCCGAACTGGGCGCCCATGCCCGTCTCGCCCCGCGCCGCGCGCGCCTGGAGCTCCTCGTCGATCCACTCCTTCTGCTTGGCCATGAGGACCTTCTGCTTCTCCGCGAGCTTCTTCTTGCGGATCTCGACGGAATTTTGCTGCGCGTCCTGGAGCGCCTCGGCCTGGGCGTTGAGGATGGACTCCGCCGACGCCGAGCCGCCGGCCTTGGCGAGCTTCTCGCCCGCGGCCGCGTAGCCGCCCTCGCCCGTCGTGTTCGCGTCGCCGTAGCCCGCGAGCAACGCGAGGCCGACGTCCGCCTGCTTGAGCGCGCCGACGTCGTTGCCGCCGTCGCCGCACATGAGCACGCAGGGCCCGTCGTGGTGCTTCTGGAGGGACCGGCAGATCCGCGCCTTGCCCTGGGGGCTCATGCGCGAGAAGACGGCCGCGCTCAGCGAGACGGCCGTCCAGACCTCGGCCTCCGCGGCGTCGCGCGCGGCGGCCTTGGCCGCGAGCGCGTCGGCCTCCTCGAGGCCGTCGCCGACGGCGGCGGCGGCGGCGGCGCCGCGCTTCGCCGCCGACGCCTCGACGGCCGCCTCCGTGACGACGAGCGTCGTCCCCGCCGGTTGGGCGCCCGCCGGGTCGAAGGGCTCCGGCGACCGCCGCGGCGGCGCGTGCGGCGACACCCAGGACGCGCCGTTTGGCGCCGCGTCGTCCGGCGTCAGGAGCAGCGCCTCGTCGCCGGCGGCGGCGATGGTCGTCTCGCGCGCGACGTGCAGCGCCGTCAGCGGCGCGTCGCCCGTGACCATGGCGACCGCGTGCGCGGACGACGTCAGCGCCTCGATGACGACCCGCGAGTCCGCGCGCGTCTTGCACTCGAAGGCGACGAAGCCCGCGAAGTCCAGGTCGCGCTCGAGCTCCGCGCGCGACATGTCGCCGTGGCGCTCGTCCGCGCGGAGCGGCCGCGACGCGAGCGCGAGCACGCGCATGCCCTGCTCCGCGAGGGACGCGTAGGTCGCGTCGAACCAGGCGGGCTTGGCGCCGGGGGCGAGCAGCGCGGCGACGGCCTCGGGCGAGCCCTTGACCAGCGTCGACGTCGTCACGGCGCCGTCGTCGTCGGCGACGTCGGCGACGACGGACATGCGCTGGAGCGCGGACGAGAAGTGGAAGCGGCTCCGGATCGTGACCTTGCGCGGCGGGTTGCCCTCGGGGAGCCGCTTGTGGCGGCGCTTTGGGGGGGCTTGGGGACCTTTCGCGTCCTTCTTGGCGGCCTTGACGAGCCCCGTGGGCGGCGCGGCGACGCCGGACCGCGCGTCGTAGGTCCAGCCCAGCGCCTGGAGCGCCGTGAGCTCGATGGGGTCGCCGACGAGCTTCGCCGGCTTGCCCTTGGCGCCGTCCTCGGCGGCGACGAGGGAGTGGCACGCGGCGAGGACGGCCGCGGCCGCGTTCGACGCCGCGCGGAGCGGCTCCGGTTTCCGCGGCGCCGCGTCGCTTCCGCCGGCGTCGAGGCAGACGACGCCCATGGGCACGAGGCGGTCCGTCGTCAGCGTGCCCGTCTTGTCGAAGAGGCAGTACTTGACGCGGCCCGCGAAGGGCACGCGGTACGGCTCGATGGCCATGACGCCCGCCTTCATCAGCGCCATCAACGCCGTGTTCACGGCGAGCGCCATCTGCATGGGCAGCTGGCGCGGCACGACGGACGTCACGATGATGACGCAGCGCAGCAGCAGCTCGTGCGTCGTCCGGTCGCCCTTCTCCAGCCCCCGCTTGAAGACGTACGCCGCGGACGCGATCGCGAAGATCAGCAACACGCCGAGCGCCATGAGCGTCTCCCGCGTGTCCGAGGACACGTTCTGCTGGGAGAACTCGATCATCTGCATGAGCTCGCCCTGGGCCGACGCGAAGCCCGTGCGGAGCACGAACGCGACGGCGCCGCCGCCCGGCGGGTTCGGCGCGCCCTCCGGCGCGGCGCCGGCCGTCGCGTTCACGAGCTCCGTGCCGGAGAACAGCACCGACACGCGGTCCGCGCCGTTCATGTCGAGGCACCGGTCCGAGCCGTCGGGCACGACGGCGTCCTTCATCTGGGGCGTCGACTCGCCCGTGAGCGTCGCCTCGTTCGTGACCGCGGACCCGCGCACCAAAACGCAGTCGCAAGGGACGACGTGCACCATGCGCGCGAGCCGCTTCTTGATGGCCTCGCGCTTCCGCTCGACGGCCTCGCGCTCCTTGTCGCTCTTGCCCTCGAGCTCCTCGTCCGTCGGGCCGCCGACCGGGGGCGTGCGCCGCGCGACGGCGATCAAGTCGCCGGGCAGGAGGTCGTCGGAGCCGACCTCGACCCAGGCCCTGGACCGCCAGCAGAGCACGGGCGCGGCCTTGGCCGACATGCCACTCAGCGACTTGAGCGTCTTCATGCGCTGCATGACCGTGCCCGCCTCCATGAACGTGATGGAGAAGAGCGTGAAGCCCACGTACTGCCAGTACGCGTCCAACAGCCAGAGCAGCGACGTGAAGACCTGGAACATGGCGATGGGCGACAGCAGCTGCTCCTTGTAGAGCGCGAGGAACGACGGCACCTTGACCTCGACGACGTTGCGGCCGTAGCGCTCCTCCGCGGCGGCGACGCCCCGCGCGTCGAGGCCAACGGACCCGGCGTAGTGGTCCACGGGCAAAGCCAGCGGCGGCGAGATGCGCCGGAGGCTCCCGTTCGCGCGCCCCAGACCGACGATCTCGTCGCGCTCGTCGACGACGATGAGCTCCTCCTCCTCGTCCTCCTCGCCCTCGCTCACCTCCTCGTAGACGACGTCCTCGTCGTCGTCGCCGTCGTCGGGGCCCCAGTACTCGTAGAGCTGGCGCTGGTACTCGACGACCAGACCCGCGCCGATCTTCGCGGACCTCACCGGCGCGAGCGCGGGCCGGCCCTTGTGCTTCTGGGGCAGGATGAGCGCGTGGCACTTGTTCGACACCTGGTCCGCGGCGGCGTAGAGGGCCCTGGCCTTGAAGGGCACGACCCAGTGGCACATGAGGAGGAAGAGCGCGTGGAGCGTGCACGTCGCGAAGAGCAGCAGGCACGCCCCCGCGGACGGCAGGTACTTGGACGGCAGGGACCGCGCCTCCTCCTCCTCGGCCTCGGGCTCCCAGTCCTCGCCGAAGACCTCGACGGCGAGCTCCTCCTCCGTCTTGTCCTCGCCGCGGTTCGCGGACTCGATCGTGTGCCGCGCGAGCTTCGCCGCGCGCTCGAGCACGGCCTCGGCCTTGGCGCGCTCGCTGGCGGCCTTGGACTTCTTCTTCTCCTCGTGCTCCTCGCCGTCGGCGGCGACGTCGTCCTCCTGCTGGTCCGCGATCGAGCCCGCGAGCTTCTGCAGCTTGAGACGCTGGTTCCGCGCGGCGTGCGCGGCGGCCTTGGCGCTGAGCTTCTCGCTCGACAGGGCGTCGAGCGCCTTCGCCTCGTCCAGGGCGCGCGCGTAGGGCACGCCGGACGTCGCGCTGCAGGCGTAGAAGCTCGCGGCGTAGGCGACGACGCAGAGGGCCAAGAGGCCGTACTTGCGCGCCGGCGACTCGCGGTAGATCTTCACGCTTTCGATGGACTTCGGGTGCTGGAGATGCATGGTGTGCTAGTCCCGCGCCGGGCGGCAGCCGGTGCTGGCGGCGGTGGCAGGTCGAATTTTCTCAGCGAGCAGGTCCACCTGGACACTCTCGCTTTGGAGATGCTTTGGCTGTCTTGCCCGCTCGAGCCGATGTTGATGGTGCAGCCGTCGCGCGATGGTTGCAGCTTTTGCGCGCGAAATAGCGGCACAACTGAGCCTCCAGACGTGTCGCGCATACGCATAGAACGATGCGCATGCCGCGCCTCGTCTCCAAGAAGTTGCAAGCCAGCGACGCGCGCCACTTCGTCGGCGACACCATGTTCGACCGCTGCGCGCGCGCGACGTGCGCCGCCGGCGTCAACATGCCGAAAAAGGAGCTGCTGGAGAACTGGACCCTCGCGAGCATGATCCACGACCGGTACTGGGCACGGGCCGGCGGCGACGCCGCGCCGTCGCTTACCGCCGCGCCGCCCGCGCGCGTCGTCGACGTCGCGTCGGGCCACGGCCTCCTGGGCTGGTTCCTCCTCGCGCTCTGCGCGGCGTCGCAGCGGCCGGCCGTCTTCGCCGTCGACCGGCGCATGCCCGACTCGGCGGCGGCGCTCCGCGACAGCTTCGGCGAAGCGTTCCCGGCGCTGCCCGCGCGGCACCGCTACGTCGTCGCGGACGCGGCGGACGTCGACGCGCGCGGCGGCGACACGCTCGTGCTCGCGCTCCACGCCTGCGGCGGCCTCTCGGACCTCGTCATCGACGCGGCCGTCGGCGGCGGCGCGAGCCTGTGCCTCGTGCCCTGCTGCCACTCGCTGAAAACGGCGAAGATGGCGCCGGAGCGGCTCGCGGCCGCGCGGCGCGCCGTCGACGGCGGCGCGGGGCTCGACGACGCGCTCGACGGACAGCGGGTGGCCTACCTCGAGGAACGCGGCATGGTCGTCGACGCGACGAAGCTGCCCGAGGACATCACGCCGAAGAACACGGTCCTCTTCGCGGCGCCCGGCGTCGCGGCGCCGCGCTCCCGGACGACGGCCGTGCCCATCTTCGGCGCGGCGCCGCGCGCGCTCCCGCGGCCGCCGTCCGCGTGGCGGTCCCTAACGTGAGTCTAGGTGGCCCCCTCCGCGGCGCGGCGCAGCGCGCGCCACGCGTCCGGCGGCACGCGGAGCCCGACGGCGGGCGCGACGGCGGCGAACCAGGCGAGGAGGGAGCCGTCGCCGCCGAGCGCGTCGACCTTCTCCGCGGCGCAGCAGCCGTGGAAGAGCACGAAGGCCTCGCCCGTAACCGGGTGGGCCTCCCGCGAGACGACGCCGTCGAAGTCCCCGAGCTCGCGCCTGACCTCGGCCAGCGACAGCGGCGCGCCGTCGGCCCAGGTCGCGCGGAGCCGCAGCTCCGGGGCGCCGTAGGTCGTCGAGAAGAGCACGTGGAACTCCCACTCGACGGTTTCGGCGGCCGGCGCGGGCGCCGCGGCGGCGTCGTCCGCCGAGATGGCGTCGTCCGCCGCGGCGGCGTCGTCCGCCGAGATGGCGTCGTCCGCCGGGACCGCGGCCGTCGCCGGGACCGCGGCCGTCGCCGGCCGGAAGTGGCGGTCCAGCACGAGGTAGCCGTCGACGGCGCAGGACAGCGGGTGCGTCTTGTCCAGCGCCACCCAGCGCCAGGCCCAGCGCCAGGCCGTCGCGTCGACGGCGTCCCAGGCGTCGCGGAGCGCGCAAAAGGCTCTGGCGTCGCGCTGCCAGGTCGACGCGGTCGGGACGGTCGCGAACGGCGTTGTCGGCGCGTTCGAGACGGGTGAAACCGGCCACGTTCTCGGCTTGTAGGGGTAGTTCCGAGTGTAGGAGGTCAGGAATTTATGTGGGATGATGACTTTCCAAGGGACGTCGTCTATCGTATATGGGACAAGCATCCTGAGGGCCTGTCTATCGTATACTTCTCTTGACATCGAAGGGAGTACCCCCAGCCCGAGGTCGAGGCGATCCATTCCGGCCAAGCAGTCCCAGCCCTCATCGCGCAGATGTGGCACATACGCTCGCACAAGCACATACTTCGTCATGCCCAACGCCGTCTCCATCCCGCGGCTCGCGATAGACAGACTCCTGATGCTGCGCACGTCCAAGCTGCTGAAATCGAACTCTGTGCCGCCCTCGGGGGCGCTCAGCGCTTCGACGCATGCGTTGAAGAAGCTCATGCCAAGGGGCCAGCGCGCAGCGCGCCGTCGCTTCGTGGCTGCGCGCGGGTAGCTGTTGGCGTGCGGCGGCCGCAGGCGCCTGCGCAGCGAGACTCGGCGCGGCCGAAGCCAGCCGTTCCCTGCAACATGAAGGTGCACTCTGGTGATCATAATTTTTTTTGTAGAGCATGGAGAGGTGCTGCCCAGGAAGAAGTTGAAAGGCGATACGCGGAGGCGCGACAGCTCGAGGTGGTAGGAAACAAAATGCGCGCCGCGCTGCCCGTGCTCGTCGCGCTGGCGCTCGCGTCCGCCATCGATGGCGGCTGCACCCAGGAAAAGCAGACGAAGACCGACATCACGCTCGTGACGCAGTGCAGCGCCGACCGATTGTGGGT
>Ga0257110_1000739_pt1 | contig 15424 bp, 23 predicted proteins | sample LP_taG_7_FD_190184 | JGI IMG/M metagenome (GOLD analysis project Ga0257110, IMG submission 190184) | Marine microbial communities from Northeast Subartic Pacific Ocean, Canada - LP_J_2015_P26_10m | ecosystem: Environmental > Aquatic > Marine > Oceanic | place: Canada: Northeast Subartic Pacific...
ATATTTTCAGCTATTCCCATCAATTCTTGCTTCAGTTTTTTATCCATCTCGCCTGTTTTGTTAATAGCTTCATTCATATCTTTAACAAATTTTGAAAACTGAATTGATCCTAGTGCATTACCTGATTGAATCATTTGCTGTTCGGCAGATAAATCGGAACTCTTTTTAATTATTCCATCTAGTTCTCCGCCCAAAGTTTTATATCTTTCAGTGGTACTTTCTAACCATTCTTTTTCTTTCTTGGCTGCTTCATCTTCTCCAAATATCCATTTACCTAAAGACATAAGGGCTGAACCTATCATCATAATAATACCAACCCAACCCATAAGAGCCATAGCTTTATTAACACCACGAGCCATCATAGCTGTTGCATTTTTAATTTTAACCATAGCGCCTTGGTAAACAGCAGCCATCTTTTTAGTCTGCATATTAAACCAAGTAGTAGTTCGAGTCCATTGTCCTTGCATCTTACCTGTAGTAGATTTTAATGCAATTTCTTGACGTTTTAACATTCTCTCGAAAGATCTACGACGCTTACCGTCCATATTTTTAGCTATACCATTTCGGTTTTGTAAACTTTTTCTATACGCATTGATTTGTCGTTGGGACATTTGACCTGCGGGTTGTCCTTTACCTGACTTTACCCCAAACTCGTCCATTTCTTTTTTACCTTGACTATAGTCTGGTCCGCCTTCTCCTCTAGCTTCTTTATATTTTTGTTGAGCGTACGCCGCGTCATCTGCAGCGTCTCTTGCAGCTTGTCCTGCTTGTTGGGCTTTTAATGTAGCATTATCTGCCATATTTGCTAAGCCTTCTCCAAACAAACTTTTTAATACTGGTGCTAAAATTAGCCCCAATGCTCCCGCCAGTGCTAGTACATTATTAGTAAAGAAAGGGAGTACGAATTTAGCTACAGCTCCAACACCTTTTTGTAGTTTTTGGAAAAGTTCATCAAATGCTACCATAAATTGCGACAGTGCATATGCTCCTGAGTCCATTTCTTCTGAAATTGCACCAAACTTACTTTCAGCTTGCTCAAGAACTTCATTAGCAATCGCTTGAGATTTTTCAAATTGAGTCAACTGAGATACAGGCTTTTTAACAGCGGCTGCATAGGCTTTTAGCGCGGGCTCTAGTCTTAAAATGATACCTAATTCGTCTAATAGTTCTGGTTCCGCTTTTGTTGTACCTCTTACTAACCTGTTGAAAGAGTCTGTTAAATCTCTTCCTAAAGCCATCGAAGTATTCTTTGCAGCAGCACCTAGTCTTTCTAACTGCTCTCCAGTTAGTCCAGCAGCTGTACCAATAGCCGCAGCTTCTGCAGCTTGTTTAAACATTAGCTGTCCGTCTGTAGCTGCTTGGATATCAGCAGTTAAAGTCTTATATGCGGTACCTGTTATTGACGCAAAGGCTTCCTGCCCTTGATGCATGTTGGACATATCGACTGAGTTTTTAAGGAATTGGAAAGCGGCACTCATGGCAAATACTTGAGCAGCAATGGTTGCATAAGCCGCAACTAAACCACCTTGCATGGTTTGGGCTTGCTTACTGAAGTTTTTTGTCGCGTTAGAAGACTGCTGTGTTACACCTTTGATTCGACGGTCTGTTGCTTGAGAAGCTCTCCCCAAGCCGTCCATATCTTTGGCTGCTTTTTTAGCTTTTTTAGCTAATACAGGAATAGTATTCCCATCACTAAGTTTTAGTAGTACTTCTACGACTTCTTGTTTTTTACCTGCCATTTATTTTTACTTTTGTCGCCGTTGTGAGGCGTCTTGCTTACGTTTAAGCTCTGTATTGATATTCATCGTACTATAGCTCTCAATGTGTTTCAAGAAAAAACAAACGGTTCTTTTGTCGTTCACGCCCTGAATATTCAATAAGTCATTTAGTGGCGACCAGTCTTTCCCCATATAAGAACCACTTGACCCGTCCCATTTATCTGGGAGCATTGCGTGTACGACGAAAGCCTCCTGAATCTCGTAAGGAAAATCTCCTATTTCAGGTGGCATCTCATCTGGGTCTGGTTCTTGGTCTAGCTGTTCACACATCTGTAAATACGCATCTACAGATATATTATCACTATATACTCTTTGAATCTGTGCAAGTGCCCAGGCTACTTGCTCTGAGTAAAATTTTCTAGTTCCCCAACTTGCTCGGTTACCCAAGTATCAAAATCACCGGAATTCTTCATAAGCACTTCTACGTTCTCTTGTGAATAGTCTAGTTCTTGTGTTTCTTGTTCAGAAGTTAAATCTCCTAATAGTAACATATTTTTTGCAAATCCGAGTTGAAACCCTTTCCAACCTTTTACAACTGCTTTGGTATATTCTGATAAAAACTTATCATCATCAAGCTGTTCTTCGTAACCTCTAGTCTTTTTGTTAAAGACATTAGAGACACATCTGGTTCTTAGTTTTACTAACTCTTCTCTAGCTAAGTAACAAAGTGAAACTTTGAAACCTTCGCAACCGGGGTAGTCAAATTCTACCGTTTTGCTGGGAGTCATTAGACTCTTCAGCGAGACTGCCTTGACAGGCTCTTTTTTTACTGTATCGTTCATTGGTTTTTTATAATCCATAAAAAGGCGAGCAGGGTTACTGCCCGCCATAAGTTAATTTATGATGTGTAAGTTACCGTCATTTCATTTGCACTTGATGAAGAAGTCGCATTCGAAAGGTCTGTTGGTAAAGCATGGAAATTAACATCTACACCAATCACGTCGTCAATAGAGTGAGTTGGTAGTTCTAGATGACAATTCGGCAATGCCACAGCTACTTTCGGTGCGCTTGCGCCACCAATACTAAATGTCATGTCGAAACTATTATTAATCATTGTGTCAGCTTCGTGTAAATCTTCTAAAAGATCCATTGAGCCGTCAGCAACGTTATTCAGATAGCAGGTAAAATTACCTGAAACTGATCTAGTTCCCATCACGTGTCCTAAAGGCTGATTAACAGACCCTAAGGTTTCTGGTGTTAGATAAGTTAGATTGTTTTCAATCGTAATATTACCTCCTGTTAAGACAACACTATATGTCTTATCAGCACCAAGTTGTACTTCACCATCAACGGTAGTTCCACCGCCTGATGAATCACTTGCATCAAAGCTAATAGCTAATGATGTAAGTTTTTGTCTAATGTAATTTGAAGTACTTGTTATTCCTTCATTAATTAAACCTTTAACAGTATGCTCTTCTCCTGCGACTGCTGGGGAGGTTGCTCCGCCACCAGAAGTTTTGAGTTGAGTAACTTCTTTAATTTTCTTTCCTTGTCCCGACCAAGCTACCTGCGCTAGTCCTTCGATATCGAAGTCTACAGATGCTGAGCCTACTGAACAGTCAGAAATTTTGTAAACTGTTACGCCTTCGGTTCCAGTTGTATACAATGCAGTAGCAGTATCTTTTGCTGCTCCTAATACAAAGTATAAATCAAACACACCTAGTGCCACCTTATTTGAGTTCTGAAAGTTAAATACATTCGGCTCAAATGATGATGCTGTTGGTGCTCCTGTTCCGCCTACACCTAAGTTATAAGTGGTTGCGGACATTGCTGCCCATAGAGGTCCTTCTACTGCAAATTTCTTTGCGTTTCCTGCGTGGCCGTTAGACGCCCAAGTATCGCCGGAACCCGATGTAGTCGGTCTCATATAAGTACTGAAACTCCATTCTGCAGGGGCATAAGAATCGTTGAACATTGCTCTACCTCTTTTACTGTTACCTGCTGAGTCGGCTGCTTCGTTCAAAGTAATCTCTGAACTATTTGTAGCCTGACTAAAGGAGTACCCGTCTAGTACTGGTATTTCATAAAGCGCATCGTCCGTGCCTGTAGCACTTGCATGAAACTTCATGAATACTTTGGTATCTCTACTAAAATGAAATGCCATTATTTTTCTCCTAATATTCTTTGGAAGAGTCGTGCTAAATGTTTATTCAGCGTTAACTTTTCCTAGTATTGAATCTCTACGATGACTTCACCGACACCGAGAGGCTCCAAAACACCTTCGTCTGTATCAACAGATAAGATTGTAGTCTTAGCTGTAGATTGAGACGCACCTGTCGAATCCGTATACGTCATAGGATCATTATCCTCGAGTACAGTTTCGACATCTTCTAGTAATTCTTCAAGTGCTAATATGACGTCATCATTGTCGTTCACATAACACCTAATTGTTACTCGTAAAAACCTAAATCTGAAACCGCCCCCATCATAGGTTCTGGTTTCTTGCCCTGCTCCAACTTGAACTGCGGGGAAGTCTGAAACTTCGTCCCAAAATCTAAGTCTTGGTTCCACACTCTGAACGGAGCTTCTAAAGGGCGCGCTTCCATTCAAACTTTCGTACAACTTACTCGCAATCGCTCCTACTATGGCTCGTCTACGCGTTGAGTATGCTCTAGCTGTAGTTGCGTCCATTATATTCTCCTAATTGTTGAGGGTTGTCTTCCTAATATTCCTGTTGCAAGTTCTCTTATACTTGCTCCTATAATCTTTCGAGGGTCTCTTTGAGTACTCCCCTGTTTGTTACCTGGCTCAAAAGTTTCATAAGGATCTCTTTGGTAAGTATAATCTATACCGATTCCTCCTCTTGGCCCGACATCTAAACTTTCCACTCTTGCTGAGTTTGCAAATCTACCAGTTCTAAATCGTAGTGCTGGTGATGTCATTTTACTTGCTACCATTTGTGGTAACGCTTCGTTCAATAAGTTTCTAAGAACTATTGGACTTGGTTGTGTCATTCCCTGACCCCTACCTGAAGATGGTGTTGCTCTTACCTTTTTCTTCTTTCTAGCCTTAAATCCTAAACCACCTGCCACTAAGTTATTTAGTCCCTTGCCACCTTTTTGAGACTTATTACGAGTTGATGATTTATCCTTAGCAAGTTTATAAAGATTTTTATTTACCTTTAACCTCATATTTGGTGTAGTCTTATGAGTAAACAAATTATCTATTACTACTTTTTTAGCTATTGCACTAACCTTATCTATAGGTGCTGGACTATCTGCCCAAAAGTTTAACATTTTATTCAAAGGTAAAACACTTAGTAATGCTTTTAATACCTTCGGTATAACTGTTAACTGGTCATTAAATAAGTCATATATAGCTGCATCTAATGTACCTGAATTTAGGTGATCATTTGGTCTAATAGTATGCTGTACTAATAGTCCTGCATGTATCCCTCTTGCTTTAAAGTTTCCTTCAAATCCTATTTCTTTACCAAAAAACTTATTATACCAACCCTTAGTCCACCACATCTGTAGTTTCATTAACTTGCCTGTACCGATTTGACCGTCTTTAATTTTCAGCATATCGGCTGCCCAGTCATTAAGTATTTTATCAATTCTTTGGTTAGCAACTGTACCTTTTGCACCTTTACCGCCCTTTTTCATCATGTCTTTAGACTTCTGGCGATGCTGAGGGCTTCTAGGGTATTTCTGTCCCTCTGTAATTTGTGCGTCTATCTCTGCTTGAGTAAAACTATCCGTATCAGGGAAGTTTCTCTCTCCACCACCACCGGCCGCGTGAGCATTTAGTAGAGTATTCGCTATAAATACTTTCTGATCTCTAGCCGCTTTTCTTAACTTTCTTTTTACGTAGTCTGCAACAGCGTTCTGCGTAGCTTTAGGAGCCTTACTAGTAAGTGCAATATACTGTATTAAAGTAGTATCACCATTAAAAATTGGGTCAGTTTGAAACTTAGCTGCTCCTGTTTCCCCTTTCTTTATTAGTGAGTTAAAGTATGCCCACCACTTGTCTAATATGTCAATGTCAAAGTCGTCAAACTCAAATTGCAGTTGCTCTAATTCTCCTGCCTTTCGTACTTTGTCTTTTAAGTACTCTCTATAATCTTCTTTCTTTACTGTAATAATACCTTGAACATATGTGTCCAGTACTATTGCTCTATCAATCTCTTCAAATAGTTTGTCAAGGTTTTTCTTGGCTAACTTATAGCTCATTACACCACGACTCTATACAAGTCTAGTACTCTTTTGATGTGGTCAGGAAAGTCAGAACTTGTTCTCATTCCTGATGTACCTTGGTTTTGCATCGTTGCTCCACCTAGAGTCTGTCTTTGCTTATGCTCATCTTTTAAATAATAAGTAACTAAATCAAATATAGCAAGTTTTAAATCTCTTGGGCACTCTGAGTACCCCGCATTATATGTAATTCTTACTGCTCCAACACCTTTAGCCCAGTTCTTCGGATTTCCGTTGTCACTAGTTCTAATAACTGCATCTGCATCTGTATCAACATAATACTCATAATTGCCTGTGGTTAAAGTGGTATAGGCTCCACTATATGTTGTGCGTTCTTCAACTAAATCTACGACTGTTATAGGACTCTCACTTAAGATTAAAGTATGGGTATACCTATCTTCTATAGTAAAGCTCTCTACTTTGTTCGTTGATATATAGTCTACAAACGATGTTCCGCAATATTTTTTAACAAGATCGGATATTTGAGGAACTAAGACATTCAGACGGTCGTCGTCTTTCTCGCCTCTTATTCCTTCAGCGTCTTTGTATTCATTAGTAGTAATTAAATCTGCCATAATATTATTAAAAAATATTGCGGTGGGGTTTAACCCCCACCACAAAAAGTTTAGCTATTAACTAGCTTTGAACTTATAAGCCCACTTAGAAGTAGCACCATCGATTAGATCGGTGAAACCAATTCTTTGTGAAGCAACAAGAACTCGTCTTTGGTTAGCAACTTCATAGTCTGACTCAATTGTCACACCACGTAGTCTAGGCATTACGTAGTTTCTTGCATATACTGCAATCGCTCCGTACCCATTAGCTGCTTGAGCAGGGAATTCGTCACAGAGTAAAACTCTTGAGCCAAATACCTGACCAATCTCACCAGTGAGTTTAGTAGCCATATCACCAACTAGATTAGCATCTTGGAATTCTGCATCTTCTAGTAATTGGAAGTAAGCGCTTTGTGAAACAATATAAGTTACGTCGTTAGGATTAACACCGTATTTGCCCATATTCTTTCTCATGCTTAGCAATTCTGCAGCAGTCAGAGTGTCAGTTGCAACAGCTGTTGCTGACTGAGTTTCATCACTATCTGCTGATGCCATTTTGATAAGACCATCAAAAGTTCCTGATGTATAAACACCAGTAGCATGGTTACCTAATAGTAACGCATTCTCAATACCTTTTGCGTGTGATCTAACAATTGATTCCCTGATTAAAGGAAGAATTGGCATGATTGCATCTTCTTCAGTCTCATTACCTAAGTATGATTGTGAAATAAGTTTGTGAGTTGATAGAGTTTTCTCTGTCAAATCAATACCACCGAAAGGTGCACCATAAGTGTCGCCTGTCTGTGCTAAGTTACCATGTGGAGATGATCCACTGGCTGTTTGTGCTGAAGCAAATTCAGCATATCCGGAATCCGGAAGGATAGGGATAATCATGTTAGCGGAATTCATTTGAATTTCTCTAAACAACGGCGCTAATACTAGCGAGTTTTGAATATCTCTTTCAACGTTAGTTGATACCACTTGCTCGAAGTCTGCACTAGAAACGCCAACACCTGAGTGTGCGTTAATTTTTTCCATTACGCTTTTAGCGTAAGGAGTGTCGAGTCCTCGGCCAGTTGCAAGACCTAAGATCTTTGCATCTACTATGTCGCCTTCGAAGGCTTCTTTCCAGTTTGAGTTACCTCTATCTTGGAAAATTCTTTTTGATTCGCGCATAGCTTGAATCTCTTCAGATTTTTCTGATAGTTCGGATTGTAGTTCCTTGACAACTGACTCTAGGTCTCCTTGTCTTTGTTCTACTTTCTTGGCAACATCATTAATGAGCTTCTCAGCTCCAGAGATTGATGATTTAACAACAACCTTTTGTTTTTCCTGTTCAGCTTCTATTACAGCTTTCTCTGCAACGTCTGCATCAGCTTGCGCTTTTGCTTCGATTTCATCGTTAGCTTTCTGCTCGGCTTGTTTCATTGCAATGCTAGTAGCAGTTTGATCTGCAACTTGCTTAGCGAATGCTTCAAGGTCGAACTCAGGGCTTACTACAGGAGTTTTCTTTTCTTCTGACATTTTCGTCTCCGTTTTGTCGGCTTTTGCCTTACTTGACTGCTCAATCTTTGCGTTAGCGTCGATTGAGGAAGTCTCTTTAATAAAGTCTTTTTTGAACGAGTTGTACTCTTCCATACTATCAAATGATTTTGCTAGAGAGAAGACTGCGTTTTGGTTACAAGGAACCGAAACTACAGACACTTCAAACAGTTCTGCGTCCTTTATCGTATATCCATCGGTTTCAGTTACATATTCAGCGTCCTTGACTTTGAAACCAACAGAAAAAGCTCCAAGTACGCCATCTTTAATAAGATCTTTTATTTCGCCAGCTGATTTCGAGATACGAGCTGTAAGCTCTAATCCGTTCTCGCTGACTCCAATTTCTTTAGCTCGACCAATAGGTCGATCATAGTTATGATTAAACAAAATTACTGGATTGTTTTTAAAGTTCTCCAATCCACCTTTTGTCCAAGCACCACTTTCAATAACATCACCAGCACGGTCTAAAGAGTTCGTACTAGCTGATCCTTTGATATCTAGTCCGCCATCTTCATCTTCTGATAACATCTTGAAAGAATTAGTCCAATGAAAAATTTTCTCCATAGTTAATCCTCCTTCTTAACCTTTGCCTTTTTAGGCGCAGGTGCTGGAGTTTCCACTACAGTAACTTTTATTGGAAATCTGTATTTCGCAGCTGATAATACTCTATTCCATGAGCCATACTTCCTTCTTAGAAGGTAGTCTCTCACAGGAGCTTTCTCGTCCGCTTTATATTCTGGTAGGCTAATAGTATCTACATTTTTTGCTTGCATATACTCGCTTAAAGCCTTTAGCATCATATTTTTTGTCATAATTATTCCTCTGCGGGTGGGGTTTCTTCTGGTCTGCCACCTTGCTCTGGATTTGCGGCTGAACCTGCAATATTTGCAGGAACTCGCGGTGTATCAAATCCGTCAATCGTCTCAAGTCTCAACGCCTCCCTTGCTTCATTCGGTGTTAATATTCCCGTATTGACAAGTGTAGCGTAGTATGCTGCCTGATCTTTCAATTCAGGCTGAAGAGCTGGCGCGTTGCTTACATCTTCATTCAGTTTAAAACCGAAGAACCTCTCGAAAGCATACCCTATTTTTCTAATAATAGGTAGTATGGTTTCTAAATAGTACAGACGGTGATTAGGTCTAATGTTTGCATTATTCCCTCCGTCCAATAAAATAGGTGGAATCCCCATAGCTTCTAGAATAATTCTTTCATTTGACTTAATAGCCTCTTGAAAGTCTAAATCCTTAAAGTTGACTTCCGTCAAGTTTTCCACTTCTAATCCACCATCAAGGAATAACGGTCTACGACCTCCTGATTGTGGGTTATACCTAGCTACCCAAGCCTGTAACATTCTTTCTTTAATTTTTTCTGAAAGAGTATTAGGCGACTTAAGCACTAAACCTGGTACTGCTCCATTCTTGAAGAAGTTATCTTGGAATCTTCTCATACTTCCAAGTAACTGCATGGTTCTCCATGCTGGCTTCAATCTAGGAACACCTCTATAAATAGAGTTGAAACTGTTTTCTTTTATGTGAATTATCTCACTAGGACTATAGTTTATGCTGTGGTCATACACAAATTTCTCTATGTAGTTCTTTTCGCTAGTCTCTATAGTTACATGTTCTGCTGGTAAATGATATAAGTGCGCTCCGTCAAAATAAATAAAGATGTTACCATCTATAAGTAGGTCAACGATTAAGTTTCTTTTAAATGCGCTTATATCTTGAAAAGGGTTAGGTTCTACATTAAGTAGTAAATTGAGCTTACTTCGTCTAATATTCTTTACGACATTACTCATTCCTATTATTTTCTCACCAACATCAAACGGTATATCCGCTGAGTCGTCCACTATCATGTTGACTGCGCGGTTTACTACCTCTAATTGTTCGTAAGCATTTCTATAGTTTGTTACAACTTCTCGAGAACTAAGTGAGCCACCTTCATCTCCAGCGATATAAGACTGAGCAGGATTTAACTTCTCGTATTCTTCACTCGCTGTAAGGGTAGGGCCTCTACCTATTATTCTGTCATACCATGCCATATTTGTCTCTCTGTATACTCACCCATCTTTCTTGTTTTCGTGCTGTCACTACTCGTGGGCGTTTGCCGTAGATGGAGTGTAGTTTCATATGATGTTCGTGACATAAAGTAACAGCTGCTTCGTAAATTTCTTTGTTGTGTTCGGCTATAAACTCTTCCCGAAGATTCAATATATCTTCTTCTCCAGTTATTTTAATCTTATTCTTTCTCAGCCAAATTTCTAATAATTCTGTTAGACCATGGAAATGATGGAAATCTAGATTCTGCGTAGATTTACAGATAAAACATTCCGTCCCTTTGTCGTATTTCGACTTAGCCTTGTCCCGAACATATTTAACTAGATCTCGTTTTAGTTCCATAACTTATTCCATTCATTAAATTATACTATCTTTTGGGTATGTTGTCAAGAAGTATTTTTGTGCGGTGGTCATTAGAAGCTAGTGACACTTGTCTCAAACGAGTACATCGCGTACCGCAGTGCATCAGCCATGTGAGAAGCATGGTTGTGTTTTGGCTTCTCTCTCAGTAAGTTAGGATTGGGATCCCACTGGTACTGGTCAAGGGAGACTAGACTCTCGTGACATCTTTGATCAACTATTAAGTTATCATTATCACAGATCGCTGCTACGTGACCAATTCCATCAAGTACTGATTTCTTTGCATTAATAGTACTAATATCGTAGTTTTGTGCAAAGTCAAATCTTGTTTGCTGTGCGGCTGAATCTATGTAAATATAGTCTATGTTCCACTTATCTACAAGTTTGCCTATTTCTCTGGCGTGTTCTTCTGTAGTTTTTTCTGCGTTAAAGTATTCATCTAGTAGATAATACTTTCTAGCGTCCCAGTCGTATGCTAGTACACAGAAAGCTGTGGGGTCTTTGAAACCTACGTCCATTCCTGCGAATATATCCATACCTGTCAAATCTAGTTCACACAGGTCTTGTTGGCATTTCTCCATATTGAATCCCCATACCTGTCCTTCAAATACATTAAAGTCTGCCATATATTCCTGATTGAATTCGCTTTCCGACATGGTTTTCCGTGCTTCAGCAATATCTTCATCAGATATACGTGGGTTTTCATGGTAGGTAGCTTTAACACTAGCCCATTCTGGAAAGTCTCCTGAGAAACCTCTGTGCCAGAATTCCGCAAACCAGTTATTCCTACCACGTGGGGTAGATATAAATATGGCTTTTGAGTTTTCTTTGTCTAGTGTAGGTCGTAATGCGACGTTGAAAGCGTCGCGGCCATCCACGAGGGCAGCTTCGTCGAAGATGATGAGGTCATAGGACCTACCAACGACTGAATCCACCTGATTAACCGATCCCATACGGATCGTAGAATTGTTCGAAAGTTCGATAACTTTATCTTTTGCATTGTCTTTAATTACCTCTAAGTCAAAGTGCTTGATTAGTGTTCTCTGAAGGTCAAATGATATCTGGGACAATGAGTAGTTAGGCGACATAAGTAATACATTAGCTCCTGGAACAAGACAAACTAATTGTCCTATTACATTGGCTATGTATGTTTTTCCTTGCCTACGTGAGACTGCCGCAGTAACAAAACGATACTTCGGATTATTGATTGAGTTGATTATGGCTTTCTGAGTAGAATTAGGTTCTATACCTAATAAGTCCATATAGCCACCTATTGGGAGTTTGATGAATCTGCGTTCATCATAGTTCATGAGTTCGTCAGACAGTATGTCTTTTCTTGATATTTCTAGCATTAGTGAATCGTTTCTTGTGTAAAGAAGGATTCGATGTCGTCTAGCATGCCTTTCTCCTCTACTACGTTGTAGAGGTACATGAAAGCAAGAGCTACATTTTTCATGTCGGTCTCTTTTCGAGACAGTTCTCTTTTGGTTTCTACCATGTTGATAGCGGCTGTGAAAGTGCTAGCATTAACTATACTTTCTTGCAACCAAAGTGTTCTTCCGTCCACTGCTTTCATATATTTCTCCGTTTGTTTATCGTCTAGTATTAATTGGTACACCCTTAACGGTGGCTGCTGAGGCATAAATTCTGTCCTCCATATCTTTAGATATGTACTCTGTAGCTCCTGCTTCAAGAGTAAATGCACCCTGCACAACTGTGCCCGATGCTCCATTAAGTATTGTAACTGTTGCTTCTGCTGCACCTAGGTTTGTAACCCGTACTTCTGAAGCTGACTCAAAGTTACTGGCTGCACCAGTAGTTGTTGCCATTGCGGCTTCCGCCCCTATAAATCTTGTTGACATATAATTTCTCCAAATCGCTTATTTGCGACCTTTCCCGTTTTTCTTCTTCCACTCTATAGCTCGTAGTCTTTGCTTCGCAGCTTTTTTAGTTTTAGAAGTTCCAGGAGTATTTTTTATTTTCCACCCCTTGTTTACTTTAACAAGAGACATGAGTTAAAAGTTCTTTGCAACAAAGAACGCTGCGCTATCAGTAAACTGTCCATGTCTAGCTGTATCAAGAACTTCCATTCCTAATGTCCAACCTTTCATGTCTTTACTAACAGTTAGCATTTGATATGTTGAATCGTCCCAGCGTACACCATGTCTAACTACAACGTCCACCCAAGTAATAAAAGGCATCATTAAATTGACTTCCTTATAATTCATCTCGTGGTCATTCATGTCAGTCCATACTGCCATACTGATCCAATGGTTTCCGCCTTTAACGTACCATTCTTCAACCTTATCTACCATCTTATCGTCATACCTATATTGGATAACACCTACATCTACCCAGAGTTTATCTGTTAGATTTAGCATGTAGCCGCCAAATAAGTCGTACTCGTAGTTAGCATCGCCGATACCATCTACTTGACCTACCCAAGCTCCTCCATAGAGACCATTCTTTTCGAGCTGTAACCAACCCTGTAATGATGAACTACCCATTGTTTGACTCTCGCCTCTAAATAGATAGTCACTATACATTCCCATACTGCCCGATACATCTGCAAAAGCAAGTGTTGGTAGCATTAGTAATGTTGCTAATAGTTTTTTCATTTCTTTCTCCCTATTATTGCTGAGAGCAGAGCCTCGCGGTTTTCGCCACGAGGTAAAGCTGTCAACTCCTTAGTTGTGAGAAGGCGATGCAACTTTTGACGTTGCTTGAATATGAGTATCGCAGTAGCCCTCTCAATAGCGAATATCATAGGTGGTAAAGATAATTTCTCTTCTAATCTTCTTTGTTCAGCTGTTTGCATAACAGCCTCCTTAAGTTAATCAAGTAAAGGATTTCGATCTTTAGCCTTACCAATGTTTAATGCAAAGCGGTCAATCCATTTATAAACCTTTGCCCATAATTTATCATCAGCTGGTGTGTCAGTCATCATTACAACGGCTGAACAGATGGTGATTAGTATTGGCAAGACTTGGATTAGCCCCCATACGAATTTTATTAATTCAAAAAACATTCTATTCTCTCCCAGAAGGGTACTCCTTCTCTTTTGCTACTTATTTGGCCCTAGTGCAACAGGTCTGGCCATTCCGCCAGTTGCATACACAGAAGCGCTAGAAGCGTATAATTTATGGAATTGTCTCCTCTTCCAAAAAATCATTACTTCACCTGCCAGCATACGGATACTTCCGACTACTGTTGGTGATTCACCACTTGAACAATAGTAAACAGTTTCTGTACTTGAAGATTCATTTACTAATCTTATATACGTCAATCTGTCTCCACATGTTACTGAGGTTTCTAGTGTGGTGGGTAAAGCAATAACTGCTTGTCCCGGTGAAAATGCTAACATTTTACTTTCTCCTTTTTACCATTTGACTTTGTTCGCCCAATAAGCGGCGGACATTTTACCTTTCGCAATATTCTTTGCGTGCCTAGCTTTAAAACTTTTACGTTTCATCTTCATTCTTCGAGATTCGCCAGCCTTAGGTTTCCCTGCTGTACTAGCTCCTTTCTGTCCGAAACGTATAGTCTTGATTCGACTTCCGACCTTAGCCACAACAATGTGCGACTTAGTCCTATGTCCAGGTGTTCTCTTAGGCTTATTGAATCCTTTAACACCTGCTCTTTTAATTCTGGGATCTCTTTTACGACCCTTGGTTGTTCTACGTCTTCTTACGGCCACGTCTTGCTCTCCTTCTTCGAACTACAGTCTTAACCATTGTAGGTTTACCACCTACTCCTTGGCTCTTTGAACGTTTGCGTCTTACCGCTGACGTTCTTTGACTCTTGCTCATTCTTGCAGCTTTAGCTGCTGGTACACACTTGGGGTAGCCTTTTCGCCCTTTCTTGGCTTTCTTTCTACCGCATTTCTTGTAGCCGCCGCCTTTTTTGGGTCTAGATATATCTACCCAATCTTCTTTGAACCATTTAGTAAGTCCTCCGCTAGCCACGTCTGTACTTACCTCCTGCCTTCTTGTACATTCTTACAAGATAAGCATTTGCGTATGCGGAAGGATATACTGCAAACTTTCGTTTTGTAGCAGATTTTACCCTTGCGTATAGCTTTTTATTAGTAGGTACGTTACGTTTTTTTGCAGTTGACTTTCTTTTTCTGCGTTTAGCTGCCATTTACTTCTTTTTCTTCTTTTTACGAAGAGCTGCCATAAATTTAGCACCCATTCCTTTTTTCTTTTTTCCGCCTTTTTTCTTCTTAGGACGACCTCTGGTCTTCCCATAAGTTCCTTTACCTGATGGCATAGTTACTTCCTATTCCCCGAAGGGCTTAGCTTATCGTCTTAAAGAGCTGGGTAGTTTACCGTATCCTCTTTTCTTACGTTGAAGCTGTTTCTTCCTAGCTAAAAGTAGGTTGCGTCTGATGTCTCGTTGTTCAACGATTTCAACATCAGCTTCAGTTACTACTTCCTGCTTCTCTAAATCTTCTTTAGTCATTTGCGAACTCCATCGCTGCTTCTTTAGAAGCAAATTTAAATTGCTTTCCGTCAGGGTTTACGACGCAGTGTGACCCACGTTTCAAATAGTAACCCCAGCCTTCTGGAAAGTCTGGTTTCTTTTTAGATACGGCTTTTGTATCTGGTGATTTTCTGATATCTTTCTTATCGTAATCTTCTTTCATTTTGTCTCCTAGTGCATTGACAGGATAGTGATTATCACGCCTGCTGCTCCTACTATAATGGTGCCTGCTGCTCCGATTAGTATTGTTTCAATTCGTGTTATTGTTGATTCAACATTATCAAACCGCTGAGCGCTCCGTTGTTCTATTCCTTGAAGCTGATTGAACACCGTTTTCCACCGTTCGGCACATATCGCTTCATGTTTTTCTAGCTCTGCCGCCAGTTCTTCAGTATTCATTTACCATCTCCTTGATAGCTCTGCATATATTCGTACACAATTTAAATTATAGCAAA
>Ga0257110_1000740_pt1 | contig 15420 bp, 14 predicted proteins | sample LP_taG_7_FD_190184 | JGI IMG/M metagenome (GOLD analysis project Ga0257110, IMG submission 190184) | Marine microbial communities from Northeast Subartic Pacific Ocean, Canada - LP_J_2015_P26_10m | ecosystem: Environmental > Aquatic > Marine > Oceanic | place: Canada: Northeast Subartic Pacific...
AAGGACGGGTTTTACTGGTGCCCCGGCACGATCGGCGACGTGTCGGATGCGCAGACCTGCCACCCTTCCGGGCGCAAGGTCGGCATCAACCGCATCTACGTGTGCTACGACGAGTTCGAGGAAGGGTTCGAGAACCTCGAGGCGGCGTGGCTCGACGTGTCGCGCGTGACCTACTTCATGGCCGACGACAAGGAGGGCGCGTGGCAGTTCCTGGACGACGACGACGACGAGATCGAGGCCCTCCACGACCCGGCGCCCGAGGACCGCGCGGCCATGGATTCGGGCGACGACGACGACGGCGACGACGACGACATGGACGAGGACGACGACTGAGCCGCCGGCGCTCCTGAGGCGCGTCCCGCTGCGCACGGAACACCTTGTAGTACAAGGTGTGACGCGCGCCGGGCCGCGTTCGCGGCGCCGCGCGCGGGGCGCCCCTAATACCCCCGTTGCTCTTCGCCATCCGCGGCGTTTTACGCGCTTCCTTCGACGTCGCGCCGAGGCGTGTGTGTCGACGGACGCGTAGGACGCGAAAGCCCGTACAACGACGCCGATGGCGTCGCGCCCGGGCGACCCCCGGCGACCTGGTGAGAGTGATGGGCTCTCCCGTCGAGCTCGCCCTGGCGACGGTGCCGCCGCGCGCGCGGGGGCCGTGAGCTCCCGTCCGTCGCCGCGAGCGCTGCGAGCGCTCGAGCGCGGCCCGCGCCGATGAGCGGCGCGCCCGCCGCGGTCGCCGGCGCCGGCGCCGGCGCCGCCGATGCCGACGCCGGCGCCGGCGCCGCCGACGCCGACGCCGGCGCCGGCGCCGCCGACGCCTTCCGCGCGGCCGTCTACGGCGCCTACGAGGCGCATGCGTCGACGGAGGAGCCCGACGCGCCGGCGTCGCTGCGCGGCCGGCGGCTCTACGTCAAGGGCCTGCCCTACGGCTGGGGCCGCGAGGCTATACGGGAGCGGATGTCCCGGTTCGGGCCGGTCGAGCGGCTCGAGCTCCGCAAGGGCTCGCGCGGCGCCGCGACCGTCGACTTCGCGACGCCGCGCGCGGCGTCAGCGTGCGTCGTCGCGCTCGACGGGTCGGCGCCGCCGGGGTCGCGCGCGACGGTCGTCGTGAGCGTCGAGCGCGTCTTCGCGCCGCCGGACGACGACGGCGACGGCGACTCCGACTCCGACGGCGGCGGCGACGCCTGCCCCGTCTCCTTCTCCGGCCGCGGCACGCGCGCCGACGAGCGCAAGGCGCGCCTCGTCGAGCGCCGCTGGAAGCTGCGGCGCACGTTCTGCGAGCTCTGCGGCGGCCGGGACCACTTCGCGCAGGGCTGCCCGCTCGCGGACCCGGCCTACCACGCGCGCGTCGCGGCCGGCGAGCTGGACCCGGCGGCGGCCTTCGCCGCCGCGGACGCGCCGCCGCCGCCGCCGCCGCCGCCCGCGCCCGCGCCGCCGCCGGAGCCGGCCCGGCCCGCGCTCGGCAGAGGGCGCGGGTCGAGCCTGCCCGCGTGGATGAAGGACCCGGGCCTCGCGGCGAAGCGCGCCGAGTTCGACGAGGCCGCCGAGGCCCGCGCCGCCGCCGCCGCCGCCGACCGCGGCGACCCGCGCGACGGCGGCGACCGGGCCCGCGGCCGGAGCCGCGACCGGAGCCGCGACCGCGGCCGCCGCGACCGGAGCCGCGACCGCGACGACGGCCGCCGCGGCGGCCGCGACGGCCGCGACGACGGCCGGAGCCGCGACCGGAGCCGCGACCGCGACCGGGGCCGCGCGGGCCGCGACGACGGCCGCGGCGACGGCCGCGGCGCGCGGCGCCGGAGCCCGTCGCCGCGGCGGCGCCGGAGCCGGAGCGCGTCGCCGCGGCGCGCGCCGCGCGCCGGCGGCGGCGGCGCGGGGCCGCGGCGCGGCGGCCGCGGCTTCGCGGGCCGCGCGCGGCCCGACCGCCCCCCGTCCGCGCGCGAGCGGCGCCGCGCGGCGGCCGCGGCGGCCGCGGGCGTCGACCCCGCCGAGGCCGCGCGGCGCGAGTGGCGCGAGCTGCTCGGCGACGGCCTCGGCGGCGGCGCCGCGGCCGCCGACGCGGCCGCGGGCCCGGCCTGCTGGCCCATGGACGGCGGCCTCTACGCGCACCTCGACCCGCCGCGGCTCCTGCTCTGCCGCGCGCTCCCGTCGGGCGAGCAGCTCCGCGTGGACGCGACGCCGCCGCCGCCCTTCGACGCCGGCGACCTCGCGCCCTACCGGCCCGAGGTCTGCGTCGACGCGCCGCGCGCGCGCAACGCCGTGCTGCAGCGCATGGTCCGCGCGGCGCCCTTCGCGCTGCCGCGGGAGCTCCGCGCCGCGCTCGCCCGCGGGGGCCGCGCGGACCCGCCGGCGGCCGCGGCGTCCATCGGCGAGCTCCGGGGCCTGCTGCTCGAGGCCGCCGACGTCGATCTGCCGCCGCTGCCGCCGGCCGTCGCGGTCCAGTGGTCCCTCGACCACTGCTGCTACTTCTACTACGACGCGGCGACCGGCGCGACGTCCTGGGAGCGGCCGGAGGCGCCGTAAGTGCGCGCGGGGCGCACCTTGCATCTCGGGGTTTCGGCGGGGGCTCCGCGCGCGGCTCCATGCGCGGTTGGCCCCCCGGGGGCTGCGGTGACCACGCGAGGTGACCGCCGCCGGTACCGCCTGGTCATGTGACCCCGCGCCCCTGCTGTGCTGGACGTCGGCCGCCGTGGGGGATAGGCGCCTACTATGCGGCTGCCATGCGGTCGCATGGCCGGGCTGGTGCACTCGTGGTGGTCGACGTCGTAGCGCTGTCGAGCTGCGTAGGCTCTGCGTCCAGGCTGGTGGAGGCGTTGGAGGCCTCACTGGCCGGGGCGGGCGTCGCTCGGCGACGCCGACGTGAAGGAGAGCGCGGAGTTGAACCCCGCTGCGTCGTCGTCGCAGCGTTCGCCCACCGCCACCCCCGGAGCCGCCCTAGAACGATGATGCGGTCGGCCCTCCTCGTCGGCGCCCTGTCCCTGGCGTCGGGCCTCGTGCCCGCCCCGGCCCCGCGGTGCCCCCGCCTGCAACCCCTCGCCGGCGCCAAGAGCGACCTCGCCATCGGGCAGACCATGGACGCCTTCGCCGCGCGGCAGATGGAGACGCTGGACACGGACCGACCGATCTTCTCCTCCGGCGACACGGTGAACGTCGCCTGCGAGATCACGGAGGGCAACACGAAGCGCATCCAGAACTTCGCCGGCGTCGTCATCAAGCGGTCCGGCGGCGGGGTCACGCAGACCTTCACGGTGCGCAAGATGTCGTCGGGCATCGGCGTCGAGCGCACGTTCCCCCTCTACTCGCCCACGGTCAAGGGCATCTCCGTCATCCGCCGGGGCTCGGTTCGGCGCTCGAAGCTCTACTACCTCCGCGGCCTCACGGGCAAGTCCGCGCGCATCAAGGAGAAGGTCCGCGGCCTCAACTACATCATGAAGGCCGAGGAGGAGATGAAGGCCAAGAAGGCCGCGGCCCTCGCCGCCGCCGAGGCCGAGGCCGAGGCCGCCGCCGCCGCCGAGGCCGCCGCCGCCGCCGCCGCCGCCGCGGAGGCCGAGGCCGCCGCCGCCGCGGAGGCCGAGGCCGCCGAGGAGCCCGCCGCCGAGGACGCGTGAGCGGAAAACCGAGGCGCCGCGCCGCCGGCGGCCCTCTTTGTCCCAGCCCCGCGCCGGAGCCGCCGTCCGGGGCGCCCCACCCTCGCCGAAGTAACGTCTCAGTAGATACGCGCCCCCGCCGCCGCGGATCCGGGGCGGCCCCGCCCGGCTGCGCCCGCGCGTGTCCGGAGCGCGCCTGGGGAGCTTGTATGGCTTCAGTGGAACCTTCACTTCATGTTCAACGAGGCCCGCAACGTCGCAGCCTCGGCTCCCAGGTGCTCTCCGCGCCCGTCCGATGGCCGAAGCGTCCGGCGCGTCCGGCGCGTCCGCCCGTGCGATGGCCGCCCCGGCGCCCCGCGCGGCGCCCGGCGCCGTCCGGTTGTACGAGGGCTTCGTCCTCGGCGAGATCCTGGGCTACGGCGTCGCGCCGTTCCTCGCGTTCCTCGACGCGCGGCGCGGCGCGGCCGCGGCCCGGGGCTTCCGCGAGCACCTGGGCGCGAACCGGTGCGGCCTCGCGCTCGTGCGCCGGGACCTCGCCGCGCGGGGCCTCCGGCCGCCGCCGCGCTTCGACGCGGCCGGCGACGCCGTCGCCGCGTTCCGCGCCGTGTCGCGGTCGCTCCGCGTGCGGCTCCTCGTCGTCGGCGCCGCGCGCGTCCGCGTCGCGCTCGGCGCCTGCGGCGGCCTCCCGGCCGTGCCCGCGTGCGGCCGCGGCGTCTTCTTCTCCCTGCTCAACGCGACGGGCGCGCCGCTCGAGTGCCGCTGGGTCGGGCCGGCCGGCGTCGCCGTCGACCGCGGGCCCGTCGACCGCGTCGCGGCCCTGCCGCCGCCCGCGGACCCGGCGTCGCCGATCGTGCTGCCGACGTCGCGGCGGTCCTACGGCAAGGGCGTCGCGGGCCACTTCGCGCACTCGTGCGCGCTCGGCCACGCGTTCGCCGTCGGCGGCGCGGGCGGCCCCTTCGACGTCGCCTACCAGATCCGCTGCACGGGCGACGCCGGCGCGCGCCGCGGCGGCGCCCGCGTCCACGCGGTCCGCGTCGACGCGCTCGGCGCGGGCGCGGCCGTCGCCGAGCTCCGGGGCACGCGCTTCGAACGCGGCCTCGGCGCGCGGGCCCTCGCGGCGCTCGCCGCCGACGTCGGCGCGCCCCTCGCGTACAGCGTCGGCAGCCGGCGCGCGCTCCGGCCCTGCGAGGGCTTCTTCCTCTTCGAAGCGCCGACGGCCGCGAACGCGGCGCACCTCACGGACGGCGCCATGCGCCTCCAGTCCCTCCGCAAGCTCGCGGACCGCGCCTGGCACGACGCGCCGGAGAAGCGGCCCTTCCCCCTGCTGTAATGCTCAGGCTCCGACTCGCGCCAAAACGAACTCGCACGGCGCCCGCGACGCCGGACTCAAGTCGGCGAATGAAGCGCCGACTCCGAGTCGGGCGCGGCGCCGCCGCACGAGCAAGAACAGCAACGGCGCACGTGAAGGGGGAGGCGTCCTCTACGGGCCTAGGCGCGGCGGCGCGTCGAGCGACGAGGGCATCCACCACCATCGTGCTCAGGGTCGCGAGGCAGCAGTGCAACATCGCCACGTTGACAGTTATTGCCGCAAGAAATTGCCGCAAGCGATTGATATGGCCGAGGCCCCGACGGTCGCCGCCTACGGGTCCCACCCGTCGCAGTACGTCGTCGTCCACGCGCCGCGCGGCGCGCCGCGGCGCGTCGTCGTCGCCGTCGTCCACGGCGGGTTCTGGAAGAACAAGTACACGGTGGCCTGCGCCGCCCACGAGACCGTGGCGCCGCACCTCGCGGCGCGCGGCTACGGCGTCGTCGAGGTCGAGTACCGGCGCCGCGACTGCGCCGGCGGCGGCTGGCCCGGCACCGTCGACGACGTCGCGGCCGCGCTGGACGCGGCGGTGGCCGCGGGCCTCGACGCCGGCGCGGGCTTCGTCGTGCTCGGCCACTCGGCGGGCGGCCACGGCGCGCTCCTCGGCGCCGCGCGGTGCGCGGTACCGCCGGACCTCGTCGTCGCCGTCGCGCCCGTCGCGGACATGGTCGCGTGCCACGAGCGGCGGCTGAGCGACGAGGGCGACGCCGCGGCGAGGTTCATGCGCGCGGCGCCCGGCGACGCGCCGGACGCCTACGCGGCCGCGTGCCCGACGCGGTCCGGCCTGGCGCCGCTCCTCGCCCGGTCCGACCTCCTCGTGGCGACGGGCGACGCGGACGACGACGTCCCGCCGGACCTGTCGCGCGCGTTCGCCGCCGCGGCGCGCGCCGCGGCGCCCCCGGGCCGCGCCGCGGCCTACGTCGAGGTCCCCGGCGCGGACCACTACGCCGTCATGGACGCGGCGAATCCGGCCTTCGCCGCGATCTGGGACGCGGCCGAGGCCATGCTCGCGCGGCGCGCGGCGACCTAGGAGACTCACCGGCACGCGCCGCCGACGAGGTAGGTCCAGGTCGCGTTCCGCGCCGGCGCGAAGGGGCCCCAGGTCGCGCCCCGGGCCCGCGCGACGGCCGCGGCGGCCCGCCGCGCCGCGGCGCTCGCCGCGTCGCCGCGGCGGTCCGCCGCGTCGCGCCAGAACGCGAGGCACTCGCAGCAGCTCGAGTTGGTCGCGCCGAGGAACGCGGCGAGCGCGGCGAGCGCCGCGCGCCGCGCGGCCGCGCCGCCGGCCGGCGCGTAGAGGCAGTCCACGGGCAGCACGGCGACGGCGCCCGGGTCCGCCGCGCGGACCGCCTCGAGCTGGCCCGCGAGGGCCTCGACGTGCGCCGCGAGGAGGGCCGCGTGCGCGTCGCCGTCCCATCTCGCGTGGCTCGCGACGGCGGCGGCGAAGTCGCGGCGGAGGACGACGAGGCGCAGCGCCGCGGCGCCCCGGAGCTGCGCCGCGAGGTCCGCGAGGTCGAGGGGCAACGGCGGCCGGCGCCGCGCGTCGACGGGGCCCGCGCGGAGCGGCGCGCCGCCCGCGGGGAAGGACCGCGACTCCACGAAGACCGCGTCCCGCGGCGCGGCCGCGAGCGCGCGCCGCAGCGCGGCCGGGTCGCCGACGCGGCCGTCGGGCGCGTCGCCGAAGAGCGCGCCGGCGACGGCCGCGTCGTGGGCGTACGAGTCGCAGCGCGACGCGCGCGCGTAGACCGCGTCCGAGCCGTCGTCGTCGAGGTCCGCCCTACTCCGCGGCGGCGGGCAGGCGCGCCCGCAGCGGTCGCGGACGAGGGGCCAGACGAGCTGGAGCATGGCGCCGTGGTGGCCGCTGCCCTCGACGCCGACGACATAGACGAGCGTCGGCAGCGCCGCCGCCGGCGCCGCGAGGGCCGCGAGGGCCGCGAGGCGGCGCATGGGGCGCTCCGCGTTCAGGGAGGGCGGTCGTGCCGAGGCGCGGCGGCGCGCCTCGACGCGCGACCGTCGCCGTCGCTGCACGTCGCCGCCTCGCGGCCGAGGCGAAGGGCTGCACGCGCTAGGCCTCCGGCAGGCGCGCCTCGACGCGCGACCGTCGCCGTCGCTGCACGTCGCCGCCTCGCGGCCGAGGCGAAGGGCTGCACGCGCTAGGCCTCCGGCATGAATCCACGTCCCAGCATCGGCTTAAATCGGCGGGCTGCCCGAGGTCGATGGCGCCCGTCAAACTTGAGTGCCGGCGTCGACGACCCGCCTGTGAACGATTTTGAAAGCTGGGAGCATCGGGTGCCCCATCGCGCCGTCCGTCCAAGCCGCGCGCGCCGTCGCACCGCACGTGCGAGTAGCGCGAGGTCAGCCATGGCCGCGCGGAACCGGTTCGGCGTCGAGAGCGGCTCGCGGGCCTTGTCCGGGCGCCCGGGCGGCGGGCGCGCGTCGCGCGCGCCGAAGCGGGCCGGCGTCTCCGAGGAGGAGATGGAGGAGATCCGCGAGGCCTTCAACCTCTTCGACACGGAGGGCAAGGGCGTCATCGACATCAAGGAGCTCAAGGCCGCCTTCCGCGCCCTCGGGTCCCGCGCCCGCGTCCGGCGCCGCGCGCGCGCGCTTCGATTCGCTTCTCGCGCCCGAACCGCCGCGCGCGCGCTCTTCGCCGCCGCCGCCCGCTCTGAACGCCGCCGGTCGCTCTCACCCCCCGCCCCTGCGTCCAGGTTCCAGGTGAAGAAGGCCGAGATCCGGCGGATGATGCAGGACGTCGACAAGGAGTCGTCGCCGACGGTGCTCTTCGACGAGTTCGTCGAGATGGCCACGCCCAAGATGCAGAGCCGCGACACGCGCGAGGAGATCATGAAGGTCTTCGCCCTCTTCGACGACGACCAGACCGGCGCCATCTCCTTCCGGAATTTGAAGCGCGTCGCGAACGAGCTCGGGGAGAACCTCACGGACGAGGAGCTCCAGGAGATGATCGACGAGGCCGACCGCGACGGCGACGGCATGATCAACGAGGACGAGTTCTTCCGCGTCATGAAGAAGCGCGGCGACAACCCCCTCGACGACCTCTCCTCCGACGACGACGACTTCTAGCGCGCGCGCCGGGCCGCCGCGCGCGCGCGCGCCGAGCGTCGGCGGGCGGTCCTCCGTCCGCGCGCCGTAACGACGCGCCACCCTCGCCCCGGCCCCGGGCCCTTCGGGCGGCCTCTAGGACGAAAAAACGCGCGCGCGCGCGGCGCTACTCGAAGGGCGCGACGTCGCCGCCGACCGTGTAGGCCTCGCGCTCGACGTTGTCGAGCTCCTCGTACCGCTTGCCGCCGCGCGTGCGGAAGAGGGCGACGAGCTCGTGGCCCTCCGTCAGCCGGCTCGCGATGTCGAGCGCCGTGAGTCGGTCCCCCCGCTCGTCGTCGACGACGAGGTTGAGCGTCGCGCCGCCGTCGAGGAGCGCGCGCGCGCCGGCCTCGTGGAGGCCGTAGGCGAACCAGGTCAGCGGCGTCATCTTCAGGCCCCGCGGCGCGGCGACGCGCGCGTCCGGGTCCGCGCCGGCCTCGAGCAGCAGCCGCGCGACGGCCGCGGAGCCGCTGATGCCGCAGGTGTGGAGCGCCGTCTCGCCGTCCTCCGTCGCGGCCCGGGCGTCGGCGCCGGCCTCGAGCACGCGCCGCGCCATGGCCGCGTCGCCCTCGGCGGCGGCGGCGATGAGCGCGTAGTCGACCTCGCGCAGGCCGCCCCGGTCGTCGCCGCCCTCGCCCGCGAACGCGGACGCGTCCTCGCTATACGAACCGACGACGCACAGCGCGACGACGACGAGGCGGGCGAACGCGCCCATCGCGCGCGCGTTGCCCTGCTCGCTGAAGTCAAGCTGCTTATCTGCTGCTTTGCCACAAGCCGGATCTAAGCCGGAGACTGCCGGAGAGCGTCGAGGATGGCCTCTGTCGTCGTCGAGGGCGCCGCCGACGCCGCCGGCGACGCCAACACCGACGCCGGCGCCGCCGCCGACGTCGGCGCCGCCGCCGACGCCGCCGGCGGCACCAAAGCCAGCACCGCCGCCGCCGGCGACGCCAACACCGACGCCGGCGCCGCCGGCGACGGCGACGCCGACGCCGACGCGGCGCGCCTCGCGGCCTACGCGGAGCGCCTCGCGGCGCTCGTCGGGTCGCCGGCGCCCCTCAACCCCTACTTCGACGAGCGCGCGGGCTGCGTCCCCGGGCCGGACCGCGTGGCGACGGCGGCGCTCCTGGCCGAGGTGCGCGCCGCGGCGCCGGCGCGCGCGCGCGCGCTCGCGGCGGCGCTCGAGGCCGACGGCCCGGGCTACGCGACGCTCCTCGTCGTCGAGGTCTCGCTGTCCGAGCCGCCGCGCGGCGACGCGGCGCGGCTCGCGCGCGCCGTCGCCGCGGCGCTGACGGCGGCGGTCGCCGCGCTCGTGCCGAGCGTCGCCGGCGTCGGCCCGCCGCGCGACGCGGCCGCGGCCGCGGCCGCGACGGCCGCGCTGCCGGTCCTCGCGCGCTGCGCGCGCCACCTGGCAAAAATCCCCGCGGCGCGCCCGATCGTCGCCGCCGCCGCCGCGGCGCTCGTCGGCGTGCCGCCCCTCGGCGACGGCGACGCGGCCGACGCGTGGGGCCGCGGGTTCCCCGCGCGCGACCTCGGCCGGCCCGGCCCGCTGCCCGAGGCCGTCGCGGCCGGCGCGGTCGCCGGGCGCCTCGCCGACGAGTGGACGCGGCTGCGGATGCCCAAGGACCTCGCGGGCTCCGCGCGCCGCGACGCGGACGCCGTCTGGGCGTCGTGCGGCCGCGGCGACGCGCTCGCGGCGCTCGTCGACCTCCGGGGCCGCGTGAACGCCGCCGCGCCCGTCGCCTACGAGGACTCGGGCCTGCGGGACTGGACGGCGCCCGGGGCCCAGGTCCTCGGCGCGGCGCTCGCGGCGTGCGTCGCGCGGCTCTTCCCGCCGCCGCCCGCGCCGCGCGTCGGCGACGCGGACGCCGTGGGCCACGCGGTGCCCTGCTGCCTCGCGCTCATGGACGCCTACGAGGCCCGGGGCCGCCGCGCGGGCCTCGTCGCGCTCCTGCGCGTGCTCCAGCGCGCGTCGAAGCCCCGGCTCGGCGGCGTCGCGGGCCTCGCGCGCGCGCGCCTCGTCGCGCTCCGGGGCCTGTCGACGTCCGACGGCGAGGTCGCCATGGGCCTGCACGCGCGGTGCCTCGTGCGCTGCGTCGCGCTCCTCGACGAGCCGGCGGAGCGCGCGGCGCGCGGCGGCGAGCTCATGGAGCTCTTCGTCGTCGACGCGACGCGGTGCCGCGACGAGCCCGCGCGGACGGAGCTGCTGCGGCGCGGCGTCGCGCCGCTGGTCCGCTTCCTCGGCCACGGCGTCGCGCTCCACCTGCGGACGCTGCTGCCCATGCTCCTCGCGTTCCTCGAGCCGGGCCACTCCGAGCGGCGCCTGCTCGCGCTCCGCGCGGTCCACGCGGTCGCCGCGGCCGCGTGGGCGCGCGTCGGGGCGTACCGCGCGGCGCTCGTCCCCGCGCTCCTCGGCGTCGCGGGCGCCGCGCGGCGCGACCTCGTCGACGCCGCCGTCGCGGACGCGCGCGGCGACTCCGACGACTCCGACGACGGCGCGCGGCCCTTCGCGCCGCCGCGGCCCCGGGGCTTCGCGCCGGACGACGCGCGCGTCGCGCTGAACAACGCCATCCGGGCCCTCGCGTTCCTCCTCGTCCTCGACCCGGACAAGGCGCCGCCCCTCGTCGCGGCGGCGCGCGCCGCGTGCCCGGACCTCCGGGCCGTCGCGGACCTCGCGACGAAGACCGCGGCGGACGCGGCCGCCGCGCCGCCGGCGCCGCCCTAGGTCGCCTTAGGACGCGCCGCAGGTCCGCTCGTCGAGCGTCGCGCCGTAGCGGAGGAAGTAGTCCCGGGCCGCGTCGAAGCCGGCGACGCGGCGCCGGAGCGCCGCGGCCGTGCCGCCGCGGGGCACGGTGAAGAGCGTGGCGGCGTCGAAGGCGTCGCAGAGCTCGGCGAAGTCGAGGCCGCGGTTCGCGACGAGCCGCGCGCGGAGCGCCGGTTGGCGCGCGACGTAGTCCACGTTCGTGACCGCGTCGACGGCGACGATCGCCGTCGCGTTGCCCGCGAGCGCGAGCGTCGCCGCGAAGTCGCTCGTCGTCGTCGCGACGGTCGCGGCGCGCAGCAGGAGGCAGACGTCGCGCGCCGCGGACGCGCCGCGCGCGCGCGCCGCGCCGCAGAGGTTCCGGGGCTCCGCGCCGGACCGGACGACGACGACGGAGTCGAAGCGCCGCGCGAGCGCGTCGTAGTAGGCGCAGGGCGGCTGCGCGTAGACGTGGATGAGGTGGTCCCCGCCCTTCCGCGACCCGCGGCCGCCGCGGTCGCCGTCGTTGCCTGTGTGGAAATCAACCACTGGTTTGGGGGGTCCCCACCAAACTTCAGAACTCTCTATCTCAATCAAATCGAAGTCGATTCGGCTGATTTTTGGACGGATCGATTGCTCTCGTCGAGTTCTCGAAGCACGGCAGAAAGCCTCGCGTCGAAACCGTCGATTACGCGCACATTGAAGTCGGGTTGAAGGTTTGATTTCCACACAGGTCGTTGCGCGCGACGTCGCCGTCCCGCACGTGCGCGACGACCGCGCCCTTTCCCGGCGCGTCGCAGGCGTCCAACGCCTCGGGCCGCAGGAGTGCGTCGACGGCGCGCCGGAGCGCGACGCGCTTCTCGGCGACGCTGAGGCGGCAGCGGCTCCTGAAGAGCCGCGCGCAGTCGTACGTCGGCTCGCTGTCGAAGGCCTCGCACCGGAACTGTGTGCCGTCGCGGCGCCCGGCGGGGAGCGACGGCGGCGGCGCGCGCCAGACGGCCGGGTCCAGGCCCTTGGGGGGCGCCGCCGGCAGCGACACGTAGGGCCGGCCCGACGCGAGGGCGACGCCGAAGGCGTTGGCCAGCTGGTTCAAATTGTTGCCCGTCCGCCCGTACCACCGGCGCAGGTGGACGGCGTCGCCGGGGCCCTCGCAGGCGTCGAGGTAGCCGGCGAGCGACGGGCGACCGCGCGCGGAAACGGCCCCGACGAGGCACAGGACGAGGAGGCGTCGCATCGATACCCGAGGCCTTCCTGAGGAGACGTTTTCGCCTGAGATCGCCAAGAGATGGTGAAATGTTCCACTGTGCTGCAAATGGCGGCCGCCCGCAGGGGGCGCCGCCGGGGACGCTGGTCCGCCGGTTCGTCCGGTCCCACCACGACCGGGTCGTCCCGCTGGAGTAGACCCCTGGAGCCCGCGCGGCGCCGCTCTGAGTGGCTCTGCCGCCCGCACCGGCCTCTCTCCTGGGGCCCCGGGCCTCGGGGCCTCGGGCGACACCACGAGAGCCGCACGACGTGCTCCGCGCGCGTCCGACGCCCAGAAAACCTCCGTCCGCCGCGCCCCGGAGACGTCGCCGCGCGGGCGCCGCGGACCGGCCCGCGTCCGACCGCGCGCGCGCGTTTGCATTCAACGTTGGAGGGTAACCGCCTGGATACGGCTGCCGCGCTGAGTCTGGGTGGAAGCCATCCCATGGGCGCCGCCGCGAGCCGCCTGCCGGACCGCGTCGACGCCGACGTCGCCCGGGCGGCCTTCGGCGACCGCTTCTCGCGGGACGTCTTCGACCGCCTCGCCGACGGCGACGGCACCTGCGCGCGCCACCTGCTGCGCCTGCGCTGCCGCCTCGCGGCCCTCGGCGCGGCCGCGTCCCTCGAGGTCTGCCCGGCGGACGCGGCCCGGGCCGTGCCGTCGGCGCGGCCGCGCGCGGCGACGGTCGTCGACGACTGCGCGGCCCTCGCGCCGCGGCCCGTCTTCGTGAACCACGTGTCCAAGGATCGGACCCACTTCGCGGCCGTCGCGGCGGCGTGCGGCCTGCTGCGGGCCGCGGGCTTCGACGCCGTGCCCCACGCGCCCGCGAGCCGCTTCGAGCGGAGCGACGACGCGGCCGCGGTCGTCGCCGCCTACGGGTCGCCCGCGGCCTCCGCCGGCGCGGCGAACAAAGCGCGACGTTCCCCGTCTCGGCCGCGTGCCACTCGTTTCGGCTGATGTTTGAACGATCGATCATCCCTCGGAGCGCCCTCGACGCGTGGATGTTGTTTTCTGGACACCGCGCGCGCGGAACGCTCGCGTCGAAGCGACGTCGAATCGCCCCGCGCAGGTCTTCGCGCTCGGGGGCAACGACCAGGCCGACCGCCGCGACGTCGCCCAGTTCAACCACGCCGGCGAGCTCCTGGAGCGCGTCCTCGTGCCGTCGGCCGTGTCGCGCGTCGTCCTCGCGGGCCACCCGGAGGGCCACCCGGGCCTCGGCCGGTCGCCGTCGCTCACCGCTGCGGCGCTCGAGGCCAAGGCCGCGGCCGCGCTCGCCGCGGGGCTCGACGTCACGGTCGCGTCCCAGTTCTGCCTCGACGCGGCGAAGCTCGTGGCCTGGCTCGCGGCGACGCGGGAGCAGCTGCGGACCTGCGCCGCGGCGGCGGCCGCGGCGGAGGCGCGCGCGGACGCGTCGCGCCCGCCCCGCGTCGACTTCCGCGTCGGCGTCGCGGGCCCCGTGGGCGGCGCGAAGCTTGCGCGCATCGCGAAGATCTGCGACGTGCCGTCGCTCGTGCTCGCGCCCTCGCCCGCGCGGCACGCGCCCGCCGGTTCGGGGCGCCCCGACGGAACCTCGGGCGACGCGACGTCGACGCGACCGATGCTCGGACGCGGCGACGGCTCGCGTCGAGCGCGCGAGGACCGCGCGCGTCGCGGCCGTCGCGCGCGCGCCCGTCAACGCCGGGTCGCAGACGCGACCTCCGCGCAGGCCCCTCTTCGAGACCCTGGACGCGAACGGCGACGGCGTCCTCGACGCGCGCGAGCTCGCGGCGGCGTCCGCGGCCCTGGGCGTCGACGCGGCGCACCTCGACGCGCTCTTCAAGGCCCACGCGGGCGGCGACGGCGTGCTCCAGCGCGACGAGCTCGCGGAGCTCCTCGCGGACGCCGTCGTCGACGGCGCGGCCGCGGCGCGGGTCCGCCGCGCGTCGGCGGCGGCGCACGCCGGCGCGGCCGCGGGCCCGTCGGCGGCCCTCGAGGCGACGGCCGGCGCGCGGCGCGACGACGGGCCCGACGCGCGGCCCCTGGACGTCGCGCTGGCCGTCGCCGCGTTCTGCGAGCGCGCGGGGCCGCCGCGCGGGAAGCGCGTCTTCGACCCGAACGCCGCGCGCGCGCGCGCGAACGGCTCGGACCGAGCCCGTCCGCCGCGCTTCGAGCACTCGACGAGAGCCATCGATGCGCCCAAAAGTGAGCCGAAGCGACCGAGCTCGGGAGGTTCGAAGTCCGGTCGGGACCCCCCGAACGAGCGGTCGTCCCCACGCAGGCAGACTGCCGCGCGGACGAGGTCGCCCTCCACGTCTTCCCCTTCGGCGGCCTAGCCAAGGCCGCGGCCTTCGTGGCGGACCTCGCGAGCGGCGCCTGGCCGCCCGTCGAGGACCACCGGCCGGCCGCCGGCGCGGAGCCCGAGGATCCGCTCGCGGCCGCCGGCCTCCCCGGCGGCGGCCTCCCCGGCGGCGGCGACCTCCTCGGCGGCGGCGACCTCCTCGGCGGCGGCGACGCGGCGGCGGACCCCTTCGCGGCGGCCGGCGACCTCATCGGGGGCTTCGGCCTCGACGCCGGCGACGGCGACGGCGGCGCGGGCGCGCTCCGAGGCTTCGGGTCGATGATCAGCAAGGACAAGGGCCCGGGCGCGGGCATCCGCATGTCGCGGCCGCCGAAGCCCAAGACCTACGCGCGCGCGGACGACGACGACGACGACGACGACGACGACGACGACGACGACGACGACGACGACTGACGGGGGCGGCCTTTGGGCGCGGCGCGGGGCCATACAGACGTTACGGGGGCTATGTGCACGGGGGTGGAGGAAAACCGGCTCATTGGTAGAGCGCGAGGACCGAGTGGCCCTCGAGGCAGATGCTCGGCGCCGCGGGCCGCGCGGCCGCGGCGCGCTCGCCCGCGGCCGCGCGGCGCTCGTGGACGCGGGCCGCGAGCGCGCGCAGCGTGCGCGGCAGGAGGAGCACGTTGTTCTGCAGGGCCGCGGGCGCGTCGCGGAGCCGCACCGCGAGCCGCGCGTCGTCGTCGAGGTTCGTGCTCAGCGACCGCGCCGCGTCTCGCGCGACGCGGTGGAAGACGGTCTGCGCGTCGCGCCGCGCGCGCGCGGAGGTGAGCAGCGCGCCGTCGTCGCGCGGCCGCGGCGACGACTCGAGCGGCCGCGGCGCCGCGAAGGACCGCTTGAGCAGGGCCGAGAACTGGAGGGCGCCGGCGGAGGCCAACGTCAGAATCGCCAGGGCGCAGGCGCGGAATCGCGTCGCGGCGCGCATGGTCGCGGGCGCAATGGACGCGTGCGGGTGCGAGGGATGCACGGAGGCGCGCGCGCGACGTGCGGGTGTGCGTTCAGAGCGTTCAGCAGCGTCGGAACAAGATGACGACGGCTTGCCTAAAGTGTTTTTTGGCCGTCACT
>Ga0257110_1000743_pt1 | contig 15378 bp, 15 predicted proteins | sample LP_taG_7_FD_190184 | JGI IMG/M metagenome (GOLD analysis project Ga0257110, IMG submission 190184) | Marine microbial communities from Northeast Subartic Pacific Ocean, Canada - LP_J_2015_P26_10m | ecosystem: Environmental > Aquatic > Marine > Oceanic | place: Canada: Northeast Subartic Pacific...
AAGAAGGTATAGATTAGAAAATTGAATAATATAATGGTGCTATAAATAAAATAAAGTATAAGTTTTATTTATAGTAATGGCAAGCAATAATCTTATTCTGAAGCTATATAATTCAAGAGTGAATCTGTTGAATCAATGTGAGAATCTTGGTTACAATGTATCAGAGCATAAAGATGTGAGTAATCTGGAAGTGGATAAATTGTATACAAATAACAAGTTGGATATGATTGTTGAAAATAGAAAGAAAAACAAAATCTACATAAAATATTCATACACTACCGATAAAAAGAATAATACGTTTACCAAAAAAGATTTAGATAATCTGAAAGATGAATTGTACGATGTGGAAAACACTTTGACCAAAGATGATATATTGATGATTGTGGTTGATGACGAACCAAATGATTCTTTAGTTACCAGAATGAAATATTTGTATGAGCAAGATGGAGTGTTTATTGTAATACATAACATCAAACGTCTTCAATACAACGTTCTAGAACATACTTTAGTTCCGGAATCAAACATTTTGACAGATGATGAACTGAAAGAGTTAATGGTGAAATACAATATTAGGGATTTAACGCAATTACCACAAGTATCTCGTTTCGACCCTCAATCCCTCGCAATTTGCTTACGTCCTGGACAAGTATGTAAATACACGAGAAAGAGTATTGCTTCTCTAGAACACGATTATTACCGTGTATGTATTAACTAATTTGGTGTTTAGATAAGTAATAAAACTAACAAATATATAATTACATAATATATAGTTATATGTTTTCAGATATTGTTGTAGGATATAATAAAAACGATTTTTTTTATATAACGGCAGAGGAAAATGGATACATGCCTACCGACAGCAAATGTAAAGAAATTATGAATGATAATGAATTTGATTATGCGAATATTTGTCGTACCGACAATGAAGAACAGCGCGACGTTTTTAATGATGGAAAAAATAGTATGAAATGTATTGAAAAAGAATTATGCATTAATAAAGATAAGGTGGATAAAATAGATGTTGTACAAAACAACCATAGTGGTTCCCAAGAAAAACATCAAGATTACATCAAACAGTTCCAATCTACTCAATTAGATACGCTTAATTTAGGAATTGGTGTTGCGGTGATGATATATTTAATATACCGCGCGAGAAATATAAACATATAATATAACAATAAATAATGTCTATGAATAATGAAATATTTCAAGCAGTCCCATTAGATGATTTCCTTGCAAATAAACAAACGAACACATTTACCGCAGAATTAAAAGACCCAAAAAATGAATTTATGAATGGAAAATATACAGTTAAACAGTCTTCTTGTTTAGATGACCAAGGAATCAATCGTCCTTCTGATTATTCGGCATTGAATTTATTTGATGGACGAAATACCACATCTTGGCAAACCCCTTATATCAAATCTTCCAAGTCAGGTTATCAAGATGGATATACAAAAGACGCATACAAAAAAGGCAAATATGTAGGTGGAGGAAAGAATAAATATCATAAAACCCGATTAACTGATGGAACAACTGTAGATGGCGAATGGGCGGAATTACATGTGCCTTATCAATTAATTCTCACAGAGTTCTTTTTGCAAGCAACAATCAATCCCGAAAAATATGCGGGTCGTTTCCCAATCAAATTTCATGTTTTGGGTTCGAATGATGGAAATAATTGGGTTAAACTCAATTATAAACAAAAAAAAACTACAACAGAGACAACGATCGATGATATTGACCCAACCTTACCTCTGGAATATACAGTCAAAGATAATATGTTTTCGTATTCTCATTATAGATTGGTCATTTCGGAAATGTATGAACTTCCTGACAATAATAGTGTGACTTTATCTGAGTGGGCTCTTTTTGGTAGAAAATGTACGACGATAGAAGGTACTTGTAATGGGTTTGTTTCTACTACCACGGGTGCAGTGGAAGGGATGACCATGATGAATTCATCTTTAAATCTACATGAAGCAATCAACGACTTCAATGAACAATATGTGAAATATATTGAGTGCAATGATAACACATTGAATCCTTCAAATAGTGTTTTGAATTGCTCCACAGAAGATATGGATAAGAAATTACTTGAGGAAAAATACAAAAAAATAGTTTCATACGACAAAGACAAAAAAATCAATGGAGGTATTCTTTATACATTGCAAAATATTAATTTGGATGAAATCACAGCAAAAGGTATTGGAGAATTCGATGCATCACATAATGAAATAACTGATATGTATGATGGCGACATACAAGAACTACGCAATGATATACAAACGAAAATGAATTATATTCAAAATAAGAAGCATTCAATCGCATCGGATATTAATAATATGTATCATTATAACCAATTCGGGACAATCGCATTGAGTATTTTAGCAACAACCACGGTATACTATGTGTTTTTTAAACTGAACAAATAATCGAATTTTTAATTTATTTAATATATCCTTTTATATTAAATAACTATTTATGAGTCAACCTTTATTAAAAGTCGTACCCTTACCAGAAAAACGCATATTCGAATCAAATAATTCTACTATAACTGGATTAAGTCAATCAGGAACATATCTACCGAATGGAAACTATACTTTATCTTGTTCATCCAGTTCGAATGTAGACCGCAATGCACACCATGCTTTTAATAATAATAAAAATTATTGGGAATCCAATTACAAGGGAAATCCTTCTTATAATACATTGAATTCGTCTTATCCCGATTATACCCAGTCTGCTTATACTGGTCGTTATCCTTCTGCGTACCGTGGTGGAGGTAAAAAGGGAAACACATTTATTACCAAAATTGGTTTAGACCAAAACATAAATAAAGTGAAAGGTGAATGGTTACAAATCAAGATTCCGTATCAAATATATTTAAAAAGTTATAGCATTGAAGTCCCATCTTCATCTCGCTCTAATGGATTTCCCAAAGAATTCATTGTTGCTGGGTCAAATGATGGAGACAATTGGGAAGCATTACATACAAAAACAATGCCTTCTGAATTCAATGGCACCAAACAACAATTTGAATTTGTGTATCCTAAGAAATTTTCGCATTTTCGTTTAATCATTACCAAGTTGCAAGGACCTTTGGAAAAAGTGCAAATTAGTAATTGGAGTTTATTTGGAAATACCATTCTTCTTTCGAATCAAGAAACTAACCAAGAATCGTTTGTATCTTTGGGAAGATGTTTAGATTGCACACGTAACACCGAGAATTCTTCTATCGGTGGTTATGCACCATATGTAGAAGGATTTGATAACTATACTTATACTTCTGAACTTCGGCAAAAATATCCATTACCTGAATCTGATAAAAAACAAGAAGGATTCGGGTTCTTTGGTCGCAATATTCGATCACGTCTAGAAAAATCACAAAAACAACAAGAAGACAAAAAAAATGCTGAAAGACAACGCAGAGAAAATGCTGAAAGACAACGCAGAGAAAATGCTGAAAGACAACGCAGAGCAAATGCTGAAAGAAAACGTAAACAGGAAGAACAAGAAAGAAAACGTAAACAGGAAGAACAAGAAAGAAAACGTAAAGAAGCAGAAGAAAAACTGATGTACAACAGATATGCAAAAGCAGTTGAAGAAGAACAAATCAATCCACTACAAAAGAAAGCGGCCAAATACGAAAATGATGTGAAAGATATTACCATAAATCATCAAAATATTTCAAACACATTGAATTCCATTACCAATGCTAATCAAACCGGACTTTTAGATGAATTGAAAAAAGAGTCATCATACAAGAATTCAATAAAAATGCATAGTGTGGATTCCACAGAAGATGCTCGATTAAAAGATATTGAGCATATGATCAACACAAACAATGAAATTTATGTTTTAGGTGGTATCGCCACAGCAACGCTATTGATATTTTCAGGTATGTTATGGATGAAACAATAAGTGTGTTTGTTGATTTTTCATATATGATATAATATTTTTATAATATATATCATGTCTACTACAGAAACACCTCCCAAAGTAGATTTACAAAGTTTTTTCAATTTACAAAAAAGATATTTGCACGGGAGTCTACAAAAAAGCGATGATAAGAAACTAAATAAGCAAATCACCGAACTTCAATCAGAACTGGATACAATGAATAATGTATATGATGATACCAATATCACCAATGCGGATTTATTAACAAAACAGCAACAAGTCCATAGTATTTTGGACGAAGAGAAGAAACGTCTTGAAAAACAAAAGTCGGTTATTGAGACGGAATATGTTGTTAAACAGCGTGAAATGCAATTTAACAATTCTTATCGTTTACGACAACACGAAGTGAATAAAATGTTAGCAGTCGTTGTATTTGGATTGTTTTTGATGATTATATTGATTTTAGTGAATAGACGTTTGAATTTTATTCCAGATTCTGCAATGACAATTGCGATGGTTATCATTATTAGTTTAGTAGGAATGTATTGTTTGAAGCAAATATTCAAGATATTAATGCGAAGTCATATGGATTTCACCAAATTGGAAATGGATGAACCAGAAGAGTTGAAAAAGCAATCTGGAGAAGTGGATGAGTCCGATTTACTTGCTGCAAACGATTTGGAATATTGTGTTGGACCGGCTTGTTGTCATGAAGGCACGAGTTTTGATAATGAACAATTATTATGTGTTCCTGATGCTGAGTTGGAAGAAACAACTGAAACTTTCCAAAATTTACAACCGTCTATGTGCAATAGTCCTTACGAAGAAGGCAAATATGCAAAAATATAATATGACTATATTGTAAAATAGATATATTATGTTGGGAAGTATAGCACTAGTACTAGTCGGAGGACTCGGTGGCGGATTTGTATTGGCAGCATTACTAGCCGAGAACAAAAGTCTAGAAAAGCGAATCGGACAGCGTGAGAAAAGTATAGGAGGCAAACGCAGAGCAGAAAGTCATAGTGCAAATCATTTATCATCCGTAAGAAAAACACATAAAAATACAAAAAATAACGTAAAATCGAAACGAAAACAAAATACGAAGATACAAAAAAAAGCGATTAATACTGAAGTTGCGCGCGATAACAGACAAGGTATACGCAATAATTACAGAGATAGGATAGTTCCAACTTTAGAAAATACCAAAAATACGCTACAAAGTGAAGTCAATGATATAACCGATGAATATAACGTTTCTGATACAAAAAATATGGGGTTGTTATCTGGGATAGTTGGTACAAAAGATGCGATAGAATATGACAAACTAAACATATTTGGAAAAACACAACAAGTACACGACCAAATAAACAAACAAAACCATTATTTAGAACAAACTTTTCAAGGATTAACACAGAAACGTATCAATTTAGACCGTCGTTCAACGTATGAAGACCATATAAAAATGGAATATTTGCTTGCGAATGTAGCGTTATGGTATGTGTACTATATTTTGTTAGCAGTATTATTCTTTATGTATCGTAAACAAGAAAATTTAAAAGAACCTCGCACAATTGTTATGATGATTGGATTATTATTGTTTCCTTATTGGATGATTATTTTAGAAGTGATTATGAATATTATAGTCAATATGCCAGAATATGCAAAACAGTTTGCCGAAACATTATCTAGAATACCGAATGCTACAAATAAACTATTTGAATCGTTATTCTAATTTGTTATCAATAATAATTTATCAATAATAATTTATCCTAATTATATAGATAAATTATTCATTATGGGAGGCGGAGGATCAAAACCTAGACCTAAACCTATCCCAAAAGGTGTAATTCAAAAGAACGACGAATTAAAATCTAAACTTCGTAACTTAAACCGAGTAATAGACAGACTTAATCGAAATATTAGTAACATGAATAATGAAATCAGAAGTAAACAAAATAGAATAGTCCTAATGGAACAGGAAATAAAGAGTTTAAAAAAATCGACAAAAGGTTACACTCATCGTTATAACTCAGCAAAAAGTTTGATAAGACAATACAATAGTGAAATAAAAACATTACAAGCAGAAAAAAAGAAATTAGATACCGAAATAAAGAATTTGAAGAAAGAATTTGCATCGTTAACTGAAATAATAAGTCAACTGGATAATGGTAATATTGACTTGGAATATGAATTGGACATTTTATTAGAAGAACATAACAAAGTCAAAGGTATATCTATCGATAATAATGAAAAATATTACGATTTATTGACTGTTCAAAATGGACATTTAAATCGTGAGTTTGATTACTTGAAAAATGATTTGACTAAGGGCGACCAGGCATCTACATTTGTGCAACCCAAAATGAAAAACTGGGAATTAGCGCATCACTTTTTAAAAATTTCTTATTATGTTTTTGCTGTAGTGCTATTGTTGTTTCTATATAAATATTTTTCTATGGACAAACTGTATACCACAATTATAATTATTTTGTTAATCGGATTGTATCCTTTTTACATTCTTCATATTGAACGATTCGTGTATGAAAATGTAAGGTACATAGGTAAATTCTTAACTGCTAATCCCGTCAAATAAAAATTGGATATTATAGATAATTACAATATTCAATCAATTCATTATTTCATTCTTATTTCATATCATTTTCATTAATGTTTGCTACGTCGTTTGATAAATCAATGTCACCTTCATCGTCATCATTGCCAAAGTTGATAGAAATACCTTTCCACTTGCCTCTGATATTCTTCTTATATATTTTATCCATATTGTCTGCCAATTCACGCGAAGTAGGACATTTTACATTTGCATTATTCGCATACCATACCTTACAATCTTCATACAGATTGCTCTTATTTAGAGTACTATCAACATCTAGCATAATACGTTCGTCGTAATATTGACTGAACAGGTCCTGACTCTGCTTGTATTTGTTGCTTGCTGCCATCACCATTTCACAATCCTTGACGTATCCGTTTGTTTGTAGAACGCGGTCAATTAGCATAGACATAAATGCTTCTTTCCATCTATCGAATTTGTTGTCAATCTCACAATCCACCGGGAACTGATATGGTTTATTTGGATCGTTATCAACTGGATTTTCAGTGAAATAAGAGAGAAAGTCTGCCACGCGAATACGACGCCAAGTGCCACCATCGTTACTATCCACTTCCATCATCACATTACAAGCAATCGCGAAAGTTGCTTGAGGAACGAAGGTAATCATATTCGGCATGTAAGGTGCTCTGCACGAAATCGCATCTTTTCCACTGGTAAGTTCCTTCATCTTACCCTCATTAATCTTGTCCCCCTTTCTCGGTTCCTGGAAAACGGCATATCGAGCACCTTTCAACGCTGCTTTCTCAGCACTGGTTCCACCCTCTGCTACGCGATTACCACAAATTAGACCCAAAGGCACATCTACCTTGTAGTCTCCAAGAATCTTGCCCATAAGGGAAACTAGAACTGACTTTCCATTGCGTCCCTCGCCATTATACATAGTGAAAGTCTGATTGACCGAATTTCCAATCAATGTTGAGGCCAAGTGGTCAAACATGTATTCGTATTCTTCCCGAATGGGAAAGAGTTGATGTAAGAACTCGGTAATCTCACCGACGATTTCTTGCTGTTTATGGTCATTTTTGTCCAATTTTACATAATTGATATTTGTGCTCATAGAAACAAAATCATCTGGTTTGCCTGGTCGAAACGTTTTTTCGCGGAAATCCATCACCCCATTATTGAATCCCATCAAATATGGGTCTTGGTCTAATTTATCAAAGAAGTCTTGCTTGTAGAATTTATGACGCGCTTCTGTCATTATATGTTCTTTGTCAGTGGTCTTGCCTAAATGAGCAAATACATTCATACATACCTTCGCCTTGACTTTCGCTGCTTCTGCCTCTTTGGATTCTGCTTCTTCAGGCTGATATGTGCTTTCATGCAGATATTCTTGTGCTTTTTGATTATACATTGAACGCATCGTATTACCGATTTCATTACGTAATGCTGTGCCCGAATCGCAAATCTCGTATCGATGATTGATAAACCTATACCACAACGAGGTCTTAATTGCCGCCGCAACATATTCATCGCCCTTCATGGTATGAAGCACATCAGCAAAATCCGCATCACCGCAAATGCCAGTTTTTTTGTTGTTTAAATGACTATTTTGAACCGCATAATTGATGGATTGTTCAATCTTGGCATATACCGACTGGTTTTGAATCTCTTTGTATTCGCTCGGGTTGCCCGTTTTTGCCCAATGGCAAATTGAACCAATAGTTAGCCCCCCGTTTGGTTGTATTTCGGTTTCGTCCCACTTTTCTATACATTCCATTATGGACGCTGGGTAACGAAAAGACGCCGATTGTGAACTAAACTTCAACCAACATACAAGTAAATCGGGAGATGTATTTTTCAATGCCCAGCATACTCTTATCCATTTATCATAAGAACCATTCCCGTAATACTCTGAAGGTAGAATCATTGTCATTTTACACGCAGTAGTTAGTTCATACTCATTATTCGTAAAAGAATCCAGCGTTTCGTTATATATGGAATTTAATTCTTCTTGACTTTTGATACTACTTAAGTCGTTCGCATTTACATATCGCGCAGAAGATTTGCGTGTAGGAACGTTATTTCGCGAGTATTGTGTGCGGGTTTTGTTCGCCGGTAAATGTTTTTCATAAGTGGACATAAAAGATGTCTTCAATGGGAATGCAGGCACGTTCGGATTGCGAACCGACAAATTCATCCAATCCAATTCCTCCAAATACCCAGACACATTGCTTATTTCATCACGAATAAACTCATTGTCCGTCTCATCATAACCAATATCGTAAATATAGGACACGCTATATCTACCATGATGTGGTTTTCTTGAACCATATAACTGCCAGTTTGTGGTTCCCTTCATTACTCCTTCATCAAATACCCCTCCCCATGTATTGATAATCGGAACATCCCATATTTCAGGAATGCTTGATATTAATTGTTCACGTAGATATTTCATCGCGGTTCTATCCATTTTGACGTTGAATAGCAAATGAATACCGTCTTTTGTTATATTCTTTTCTTTTACTCTATTTACATCGGGTTTCTGCATTACGTAACACATTATCTTTTGTTCGCTATTAAATACATACATTTCATTCAAATTTGAACAAATTACATCAATCAAATCGTCGACGTGTTCTTTATTGTGTTGTCTATCTTCTACATCGTAATCGTAATGTAAATCCATATCGATAGCAAGAGGTCCTTCTAATGATTGCTTTTCGGTTAAGTATTCATATTGACCATTTAGTGTTGAAGTCTTGACCCTTTTCATAAATTCAGAATATTCGCTGTCAGGAATATTATAAGACCCTCCATGAATGTTAGCATCTTTGTTGCCAATTCTGGTATTCGTTGGACTTTCAGTCTTATCATTTGATGACTGTTTGTCTAACTTATACTGTGATAGTGTGGATTGTAATGTGTGGATTCGTTTTGACTTCATTTTTGCAGTTATAGAAGATGTGCTCATCTCCCAGAGTATATTATACTACTATTTTATTGCCTACTTTCTAAATCAATTTTCAATATTATTATCCACACTGCGAATTTTGTAATTACACAATATGCTACGATAATCGTATTGATAAATATTGTTCTGTTGAAATTATATATATGTCAGTAACAAAATATCGTTTTTTGTCATCAATTTTATAGTATGCAAATAATAATAATAATAGTCATAACATGAAATACAAAATTGAATTGAAATAACATAGAAGAATTATCATATCAAATATATATATACACACAGAACAAGATGAAGTTTTGCGAGAAATGCGACAATATGTACTATATTCGCATAGCAGAGTCAGATGAATCCAAATTAAACTATTATTGTAAACATTGCGGCCACGAAGATAATGATAGTAATCAAGAGGGTATATGTTTAATGAATACATCATTTACAAAAGGAGAACAAAACTTTACCCATATTATTAATAAATATACCAAACTCGACCCTACATTGCCACGTGTACACAATATCCCTTGTCCCAATAAAGAATGCAAAACAAATAGTAAAGAACGTAAAGAACCCGCTGAAGTCTTATATATGCGATACGACGACGCTAATATGAAGTATAGTTATATTTGCACTGAGTGTGATACAAAATGGACGAATAATTAATTTCTCTTACTATAAAATTGAATAAATGTATTTAGAAATATTTTTTAATATATATTCACATATTAGTATATAATGGACCCCATTGATTACGATAACGAAGCAATTATTGAAGACGAGTTTTCGGATGAAGAAGAAATAGTCGACAAAGTGCAACCAAGTAAAACCAAGAAAAAAGGCGCCATCACTATTCGTTCTGCAGAAGAAGATGAAGATGTGTCCGATGCCGGCAGTGACGATGAGTCAATTAATCCAACTGACCCTGTTATAAACGATAGTGACGATGACTTTGATGATGATGAAGAAATAGATGATGAGGAAATGGAAAACAAAATATTCTCAAAACAAAACGACGATGTTGTTGATGAAGATATAGAATTGAATCCATTCCGCGAAGATGATTTTAGTGACGACGAAGAAGAAAAAGATGAAGATTATTTACAAAAAATCGATGACGACTACAAAGAAAATTTGATTGCAAACCATCATCCCGAATTACACAATATTAACTATGACGAAGTTGAATCTTTGTCGAAAGTTGTTCGCGATGACGAAGGCAATATCATTGACCCATTACATAGAACTCAACCATTTATTACAAAATATGAAAAAGCTCGTATTCTTGGTGAACGCGCAAAGCAAATCAACGCTGGAAGCAGACCATTTGTAGCGATAGATGAAAGCGTTATTGATGGATATTTGATTGCTTTGAAAGAATTCGAGGAAAAGAAAATTCCTTTCATTGTGAAACGTCCTATGCCAAACGGAGGGTGCGAATATTGGAAGTTACAGGATTTAGAAATTTTGATTTAAACTCGTATGTCGTATAAAAAATACAATAAGTATTTTTTATGCAATTAGATTATTTGTATATTGTAACTATTATCTATCTATGCGAACTTGTTCGTTTTGTTGTCAACCTGGACATCGTATTCACCATTGCAATAGTCAAATGCTAAGTGTATTCGATATTTGCATTCAACGTAGCGCAGCATATGATTATTATTTAGGTCTTCAAACTAGTTATCTACGTGTTTATCTAATTTCGTTGGATTTTACTTTATTACGTGCAGTTGGATATACACATAACATTTTGTTCAAAAAGAAATCTGGTCAAACGTATATTCCATATAAAGATTTTATTAATAAATTTATTTTGCATTATTCAGATGTATCTAGTACAAAACACATAGACTTAATTAATTCATTGTCTTACAATAAAATTACACTCTATTCGGAACATATTCATCGGTTTTTGATAGATCATAACATACATACAAACTGGACCCCGATGAGTATATCAAATATATTATTATCCACGCGTATTTTTGCTATCGATTTAAAAATTGCGAATGATTCCGAAATGTTGACTTGCGTTGACAATTGCGCTGTGTGTCTTGAACCCATACCAACAAACAAATACTGCAGATTATTATGCAATCATTATTTCTGCTCACCTTGCATTTTGAAATACATTGAACAACTTTACAAAGATAATAGAGAACATCCAATATGTCCTTTATGTAGAAACGATGTAACTGATATGGTAATTACCAAAAACGATTACCATAATTGCATAAACCAAATTTCCAAAATAAAAAATATTCGTAGACCGACTGAATATTATGATAATTCTTCTAATGACGCAGAACAATTCGATCTGCGAATCGCGTATATGCCGATTTATATAACCGACCATCCACAATTTGAACGGATGAAATATGCTTTTTTTGTTGTAGCCCGTATGTATGTATTGTTAGTTTATTTGGAGTTTATGTTCAAATCTATTCAATATTGTTTTACGACCGCCAATTCTTCCCGCAATCAAGACATGTTACAAATATAGTTGCCGGTTCATCCGCACTACGCGTCTGTAACTCATAATAAGTACATTTCTTCGATTTACACTTTCTACAAGTAAACATATCGGTTGATGCTTGAATATTAGTATTGAATTTACTTGCCTCACGTTTCACTTTTTTATCAATCAATTCGCTCCATCTCTCTTGATCCATTTCGTAATGCGTCAATACTTCCAGCATATTTCCAGTAATTTCTTTCTTTTTAATTTGTTCTAGAAACTGCTTGTTTTTTAGATTAATATAAACACTTCTGAAACGATTCAAATATATTTCTATAAATTTGGGATTATCCCATTTTTTTATCAATCTGCGACGGTCTGATTCGTTAATTGCATAATTGAAAATACTAGTTTCAACGTTTGTCGTTATATTTTCATTCTCTAAAATTAACTCGAGCTTTTGTTTCATATTTTTGCGAAAACCAGATGGGTTTGAAATAGACTTCATGGTATTTAGTATGTAGGAATAATATAAATACACTTGTAATATTTATATCATTCAATTTTTAACTTATTGCTTTTTAACTTATTGCTTTTTACATATTTGAGGATAATTACAAATAATCTTCTTTTTCCAATTCTTTTGTAGACTCCAGCAATTCGTCAAGTTCATTACTGAATTCTATAAATAGATTGTCAAGTACCACGTCTTTCTCACTCTTTTTTGATGTTTTTTTTGTGGGTTTCTTCTTGGGTGGTGGTACAATTTTTTCTGACTCATCTGAATCTTCATAATCGTCATCAGATAGTTCATCATCGTCCACAATAAATCCATCCTTAGCATATCCTGATTTGGTTTTGGGAACGTCATCATATTCATCACTGTTTTCCTCGCTATCTTCTTCTCCCAAACTTTCAAAACCACCATACAACTTTTCGTAAATACATGTCCATTCGGCACTTGTAAGTGAAACTGGTTTATCATCACGCATGTTTACAATCAAACAACTTCCAAAAAACAGTGTTTCATCAATTGGAGGAGGAAATTCATATTTATTTTCTTGGGTTGCCCGACCATCTGTCTTACCATAAACATTAATAGTATATGATTTTTTATTAATATCGTCAACCTTCCAGGTAGTCGCTAACTCAAAACCTTGTCCGTTTTTAAAACCTGCCTTTTTATACAATTCTTCTTCATTCCAGGTTTTCAATACACTTTCTTTAATAGTACCATTCTTTTCGACTATGAGCAAACGAACTGAAGACATTACTTACTATGTTTATTCATCATACATTTATATTGGTTTACAAATATTATTTGTTGTAAGCGTTTGATGTCCTATATTTATATGTTCATAATATTTAGTATTTTGTGAATATGATTACTGGATTTCTATCTAAGGCATTGTTTTTTCTATTGTTTATTTTTGTATCGCATATGTTTATTCAATATATACAGACTCATTTTCGCACACCAAAACCAAAGCTATCTCGTTCGTTAAGTAATGAAAAATATACAAAAATGATGGAACAAATACAAAGTTCCCCACAGGATAATTTATTTGACAAGGACCATATTGAAAAATTGAATAACGATTTGCAGCAATTTATGGATGAGCAAATACCCCAAACTATTTCATAAAACTATATAAATAGTACTTGGAATATTGATTATGTTAGTACTCAACCCTGGTCAAACGTCCCATCTAATCAAACGATTACCCCAATTTGAACTTTCCTATGAAACCATTTCACATAAGAAAGTTTCATCTGTATATGATGTATGTATTGCGATACCCACTGGTAAAAAAGTGTTATTATGGTTCACATTCCACCAAAAGAATTACGCTTGCTATATCTTGGAATTAAACCGAGATAAAAAAATTATAAAACTTACGCATAGCGACATAAAATCTAATATCAATTTATCTATTGGAACCCTTGTCTATGCGACTTGTGTCACCGATGAACATTCCGGAAAAGAAAAATATATCGTAGATGATATCTTGTATTTACGAGGTGTAAACATGAAGAAAATGTCTACTTTGAACAAATTAAATGCATGGAACGACGCATTTTCATATTTTGAAAAGAATACACCGATTTACTCACCGCAGTTATGGAGTGTTGCATTGAACGAGAATGAAGAATATCCAACTTCGATTGACTCCCATATTTCTTCGTCTATTCAATATCCTATACATCATATTCAGTATCGTTCATCAAACGAAGTTATGCCTTATGTAAATGTCTATCTATCTAAGAAGTTGAATTTGGTTTCTCTACCAAATGTAGCCAAACAAAGTATAGTTGCTCTTCCTGAGTTTGATACCACACCTTATAAAATGGTTTTGAATAAACCCCAATATAAGATGACAACCGTATTTGAAATACGAGCAGATTTGCAATATGACATTTATCATTTATTCGCATATGGGCGAAGCAATTCAACCGTGTATTATAATTTGTCTTATGTTCCAAATTACAAGACAAGTGTCATGTTAAATTCTATTTTCAGAAATATAAGAGAAAATCAAAATCTGGATTATATAGAAGAAAGTGATGACGAAGATGATTTTGAAAATATTCAACATGATAAATATGTAGATTTGAAAAAGACACTACGCATGGAATGTGTATATGACCGCAAATATCGCAGATGGACACCTATCAAAATCGCACATAAATACGCAAAAGTTGTTCATATTAACAAATTGTAGCACCTGAATAGAAAAACCACGCTAAACTCAAAGAAACTAATATGCCGAAATAACACATTTTATATTTGTCGTCATCTTCTAACAGATGCTTCACAAACAACTTCGATAGTCCAACCCCGCCAATATACAAAAATAAATAGCTTAGCAAATCTACAATATCGGTTGGAAATACCATATAATATATTGTGTGAAAATATATTATATGTTTTTATTGACCATCACTTCTTTGATCACGCTACGAATAACTTTATCACGGAATAACTTAGACTCTTGTTCTCCAAATCCACCCAAAACGGCATCTGATAATTTCATAAACTCTTGATTCTCTGGAGTGTCCATTTCTGTATAATTTGGATGCTCTTGTGTCCATTGACGCATTGTTTTACAATTTTTATTCGCTACTTTATTTACTAATTTTTTCATTGTTTCTTTGGAATTGTTTTCCTTTTCCCAAACGTCATTGTCTCGTATATACAATGTTTCACGTTTCAAATCTGTGCAATGAAGAGGACGTTTGTAAATATCTAATTCTTGAAGTTTATTTACTAGAATACGAGAAATACCCCCTACATAACCCAAACGACCAGTTTCTGTCAAATCTTCCATATCCAATGTCATATTTGCCAAAAAATCAGACATATTGATTGCATCTTTACATTGTTCATTCAAAAATACTTGCAAATTAAACTTTTGATTGTTATTAATCGTATTGTTTATAGTTTTTCCTTCTTTCACTGCCTCTAATAAT
>Ga0257110_1000746_pt1 | contig 15336 bp, 16 predicted proteins | sample LP_taG_7_FD_190184 | JGI IMG/M metagenome (GOLD analysis project Ga0257110, IMG submission 190184) | Marine microbial communities from Northeast Subartic Pacific Ocean, Canada - LP_J_2015_P26_10m | ecosystem: Environmental > Aquatic > Marine > Oceanic | place: Canada: Northeast Subartic Pacific...
TGGAGGCAAATACTGATGAAAATAATTTTTACTTTATAAATAAATAATCATACTATGAAAAAATTGATCTTATTATTATTAATATCTATGAGTTTAAACATTCATAGTCAAGTTGAATTAAAGTACTTAGGAACAGCTGGATGGAAAATTTCAGATGATACTACAACTATTTTAATAGACCCATATATTTCTAGGGTCAAGCTTGGAAATGGACCCTCAGTTAATAAACTAGATAAAAGAAAAACTGTTTTAAGATCTGATTTTTTTGTTTCTGATTCAATTCTTATTGATAGTTTGGTTGATAAGGTAGATTTCATTTTAGTTCATCATTCTCACTTTGACCACTTATCAGATGTTCCCTATATAGCAAAAAAAACTGGAGCTAAAGTTATAGGCACTGAAACAACAATTAATATACTGAGAGCCTATGGTATTGGTAATGATCAATTGTATCCTGTAAGAGGAGGAGAAGATTATCAATTTGAAAATTTTTCAGTTAGAGTAATTCCATCAATTCATTCTGCACTTAATGATAAGCATTACCTAGATTCAAGAGAATATACAAAACCACCAAGTGCTCCACTTAGAGTATCTGAATTTATCGAAGGAGGTTCACTTATGTTTTTGGCTAGATTTAAAGATCAAGATATACTTACTATGGGATCTATGAATTTTGTTGAACGTGAACTTGAGGGAATAACCTCTGATATTCTTCTAGCAGGTGTAAACCAATCTCAATTAGGACTCTATAACTATAATGAAAGACTATTAAAAGTTACAGGCTATCCCAAAACTATAATTCCAACTCATTGGGACAATTTTAGACTGCCATACAGTTTTTCTCAAGAAGCAAGCATTGAATTAAAGTTGATACCTTTCAAGAGGGATGTTGAGAAAATATCACCAGAGTCTGATGTAATAATTGTTAGGCATTTAGAAGAAATTACAATTGAATCGAACTAGTGATTCATGTGCATTTTCTTACCTAGATTAAAAACAGGCATCATGATTCCGATAGATTTCATCATATCAGAGTGAGTGTAATAAACTTTAAGTTTTTTATTCTTGAAAGGTTTATACTCAACACCAAAATATGGTTTGGTTTCTCTATCCATTTCGTCAGAGCCATACATTGATGACATGTTCATGTTCATGCCCATATCCATGTTGTGCATTTCCATATTCATAATTCCTGCAACTAAAGAAAGTCTTCCAAAATTGTATTTCCCGTTCAACATAACCATAGATTTGCTATCTGATTCGAGGTCAGATATCATTAACATGCCCCCCAGGGAAACTTTTGGTAACAACATATAATTAAGGCCAACTCCAATTTGAGAGTTTTCCATGTCTAGGTCATATCCTCCCATAACTCCAATATGAGCTTGAGAATATATATTTTGAGTTAATAAAACAGTTAGTACTAATAGTATTTTTTTCATAATTTATTTGGGTAAAGAACCGTGGCGGTCATAATAATCTTTGTCATAATCATCTCTCTCTTTGCTTGAAAGAAACAATGATGCAATTACTAATAATGTCACAACTAATCCAAATATAAAAATGGAAGCAGTTAAGTCACCAAGAAGCAAATCTTTAATTTGACCGTATCTATTCATGAGGCAAACTTATTGATATTAGTGCCAGCAATTTACTCTAACTATCATAATTAACAAAAATTTTGGAATTTTATATTAAACTAAAATTTACATTTGTACCATGTTAAAGTTGATGAAAATACCCAAACAATATTACCCCGAAATTATATTCTTTTTATTCCTTATAGTCATGTTTGCTAAGGTTTATATCCTTGTACAGCTTGCGGACTCTAATACCTTTTAAGCTATCTCACAAATTCCTAGTTTAGTCCGGGAACTATATTCTCTAAAATTGACCAGTCGTTATTAATCTCCCAATGAAACAATGTCATAGGTACGTTGCCTATTAATATTAACTGATTAAAGAAGTTTTTTAAATCGGAAGATTCATCACTTTCATTTAATCTAGAATATTCTGCAAGTGAACTCTCAAATAAATACTTACCAGTTATATAACTAGTTCCATAACCTGGTTGTCTTAAATACAAATGCTGTTCAAAAATCAGTAGCTCTTTTTCAGTCTTCATCCAACCTCTAGGTGTATACTCAGAATGTATTTTACCTGCTTCTTCCATCGTCATCATATTTGCATGAGCATAAAGAGAACCCAATCCTCTTGCGGCTCTTTGGGCAATTAATATATATACAATTTCTTTAGACCTAGGATTGTCTTCATATAGACCAGCCTGCATAAACATTTCTTCTACAGCAGTTGCAACGCCTTCATTTCTGCTGTCAAAAATATTATATAAAACAGGATCTTTTCTAATAATATTTTTATTAGGATTTTTATCCATTTCTGCTAATTCAAACCAATGAAAGAAATGAGAGAAAAGAGGTTTTGGATCTAAATGAGCAGTGATCCAAAAAAAATTTCTTTTTTCTTCAGGGATATAACTTCCAAGATGCACATCAAGTGCTTCCTTATAAAAGTCTTTGACATCAATTATATCTTCTGTTTCAAGAAAATCAATTAAGTCTTGTGAAGCCTTTGTTGCAAGTAAATTATATTCCTCTGACGAAGAGGCAGAATTAAGCTTAGGTAGATTTCTATTTTTATGCTCTTCTAATTTAAGGGAAGCCCAAGCTCTTGAAAGTTCTCTTTTTAAAAGCATCACTTCATCACTCCATGACAATGGAACTAGGTGTACATTATTCTGATACCAAGTGTAGTTTTCTTTACCTATTCCAGAAGGGCCATCCTTTTTAGTAGATTCACTATTTAACCAATTTGAAAAACTTTTTGTAGAATTAATAGCCTCATTTATAGTGTAAACCAATTTATTATTATCACTAACAGCTGGGTAATTTAAAATTGATTCTAAATCATCAATTTGTTGATTTATATCTCTTATTCCTGCAATCCATAAATCTTTTGCATTACCAGTTAAATTATTTTTTGCTTGCTGATTTAAAGAAGGAATAATGCTAAGTTGACTTATTAACTCGAAAGATTTAGTCTCTGAAAGTGGAAAGCTATATTCCCAAGTTTCAATTACCATATGATGAGTTGGACCCTCGTGTGCTGGCACATCACTTCTGTTCATCCACACTGACTTATAATATGCTGGGTCTCTTTCCCAGGGCTTAAGAACTCTAAAATTAAATTCAAATCCATTCATTTCAGCCCAAATTAGTGTCCAATCAACTTTACTTTCAGTATCTAATTTAGATTTATCTATTTCATTTAATCTATCTCTTAATTTTCTAAATTCAGGCATTCTATTATTAAATGTATCAATGGTATAATCTGGAGCACCATTAAGTAGTGGTGGTTTTTCAAATTCACGCCAATCTTTAAATACTTTTTCTAAGGCTAAGCGATTATCATCTTGAGAATGAATAATACTAGGAACAGTAAACGAAATCAATAAATATATTATTAGAAGCTTTTTCATCATAACAATTTATGAAAAAAGGTTTTAAAATGATACCTTAGAATAATGAGATACCTACATATTTATTATAAAACCTCATTATTCATAATTTTTTTCTTTTCTTTTCAATCGACTATTTATAGTCAAGAAGATTTTATTAAAGTTAGACCTGAGGTTAAAATTAATTATATAGAAAATGATCCAATAATTGATGGTAATGTAATTAATGATAAAATATGGAACTCTATATTTCCTATAACTTCAATGACGCAAGTAACTCCAAACTTTGGAGAGCCTTCAAGTGAAAAAACAGAAATAAGATTAGCTTATACAGATAGAAATTTATATGTATCTGTTGTAGGGTTTGATAGTGATCCCTCTAAAATTGTTGTTTCTGATTCAAAAAGAGATGCAGATTTAAATGATGAAGATAGTTTCTTGTTCATTCTTGACACCTACAATGATTTTCAAAATGGTTTTCTTTTTGGCACTAATTCAGATGGAATGCAGTATGATGCCCAAATTGACAATGAAGGTATTGGTAATTTTAATCCAAATTCTAGACAAAAAGGAGGAACCCTTGGTGGTACGAATGTAAACTGGGATGCATCATGGGAGGTTAAAACCATTAAAGGAGATTTTGGATGGAGTGCAGAATTCTCAATCCCTTTAAGTTCATTAAGGTTTTTACCAGGAGAGAATAAAACTTGGGGATTAAATTTTCAAAGAAATATTTCAAAAAATAGTGAGACTTCTTTTTGGGCTTCTTTACCATTAGGTTTTGACATTAAAAGAGTTTCAATATCAGGTAAACTTAAAGGACTTGATTTAAAAAGCCCTAAGAATCTTAAAATTATTCCTTATACAATTGGAAATGCATCCTACCAAAAGCTAGACAATCAGACAGATGTATCTGTTGACCTGGATGCTGGTTTTGATATAAAATACAGTTTAACTCCTGGCTTAACCCTTGACTTAACATATAACACTGATTTTGCTCAAGTAGAAGTGGATGAACAACAAGTTAATCTGGATCGTTTTAATCTTTTTTTTCCTGAAAAAAGAGCTTTTTTTCTTGAGAATGCAGGGCAGTTTTCAGTTGGAAGTCCAGGAGAAGTTGATCTCTTTTTTAGTAGAAGAATTGGTATAGGAGATGAAGGGCAGGTTGTCCCTATAAAAGGAGGTGGAAGAATTTCTGGGAAAATTGGTCAAACTAATGTTGGGATACTAAATATGGTTACTGATGAAATATCAGATCAGAATATTTATGAAAATAATTTTTCTGTTGCTAGAGTTAATCATGATTTTAATAACTCAAGATCATCGTTGGGTGTTGTATACGTTGGTAAGAATGAAATGGGAGATTCTAATAAACATTATAATAATGTATATGCTATCGATGGTAAATTAGGCCTTGGTAAAAAAGCTGATATAACTGGGTTTTTCTCAAAAAGTGATAGTCCTGGAATTGATTCTTCTGATCATTCTTTTAAGTTAATTGCTAATTATAATTGGGATGGATGGAGAATTAATGCGGGTTATACAGAAGTTGGAGAAGGCTTTAATCCTGAAGTAGGGTTTTTAATGAGGTCTGCCTTTAAAAAACCAGAATTTATAGTTTTTAAACAGATAAGATTAAAAGACTTTGGTCCCCTTTTAGAGGTGAGACCTCATATTGCTCATAGAAGTTATTTTGATTTTCAAGATAGACTTGTAAGCAGTTGGACTCATATTGACAATCATTGGGTATGGCCTTCAGGGTTTGAGATTCATACTGGGGTAAATATTACATCAGAAGGAGTCTTTGACGCTTTCAAAATTTCAGATGTTGAAATTCCATCAGGAGAATATTATCACAATGAATTACAACTCTACATAAAATCTAATCCGAACACAGCTTTAAGTTTCACTTCTAGAACAGTTATTGGAGGTTATTATGGGGGTGATAGGTTTTTATTTTCTAATAATATTAAATATAGAATTGGTAATAAATTTAATTCAACACTTAACCTTGATTACACAAAACTTAATCTTGAAAATGGAGATATTAATGCATTAATATCTGGGCTTAGATTGAGCTACTCTTTTTCTCCTAAAATGTACTTACAAAGCTTAATTCAATACAATAATGTAACAAATGTTACATCTGTTAATACCCGATTTGGAATGCTTCAAACTGCTAACTCTGGATTATTTATAGTAATTAATTTCATTAAAGACTCAGACTGGTTTGATTATATTGATAATCGAAGTATTTCAGTAAAATATAGTTATCAATTTGATGCATTGTAATTCATAATAATTAAATTTAAATAATGAAAAAATCATTAATCTTCTTATCTATATTTTGCCTTTTATTAAATAGCTGTAAAAGTGAAAGTAATGATTGGGTAACTCTGTTTGATGGCAAAAGTCTAGACGGATGGGAAATGAAAATAGCTGGATATGAATTTAATAATAATTATAAAAATACATTTGGAGTTGGTGATGGAACTATTAAGGTATCATATGATGAGTATGATTCATTTGATAGAGAATTTGGACATATTTTTTATACTAAGAAAAAATTTAAAAATTATCATCTAAAGCTGGATTATAAATTTTATGGTGAACACATAAGAAACGAATCATGGTCATTTAAGAATAGCGGTGTAATGTTACACTCTGAACATCCTAAACAAATGTTTATTGATCAGGGTTTTCCTGTAAGCATTGAAGCCCAGTTTCTAGGGGGGTCAGGACAGGGTGATAGACCAACATTAAATATGTGTTCCCCGGGCACAGAGGTTGATATAAATGCTTCTAATTATAATATTGAACCTAGATTCAAAGCTACAATGCACTGTGTAAATTCTAATTCAAAAACCTATCATAATGATGATTGGGTTAGTGTTAATCTTGTTGTTTACTCTGATTCAATTGTACATCATATTATTGATAAGGATACTGTTATTTCATATACAAATATTAAGTTTGGTGGAACATATTTATCTGATAATTTTACAGATAAAGTTGGTGAGCCTTTAAAAGAGGGATATCTATCACTTCAATCTGAAGGTCATCCGATCGAGTTTAGAAATATTATGATTAAGGAATTAGATTAATTTCTAAAGAATTTTACCCCAATCACTACCAGTATAAATCTCAATAGCTGTCCAAATAATAAATATAGAGGATATTAAGAAAAATGTTATTCCATAAAAAATCCAGAATAGTTTTTTTTTGAGTAGATAAAAAATTGAACCAATTATTAAGGATGGAATATTAAGTATAAGCACTATTATGAACGGGTCAATAAGTATAAAGAATTCAAAATTAAAGTTGTTAATTATAAAAAAAATTAATCCAAAGACATAGCTGGTGATAATGTAAAATTTGAACCTATTCATAAAGATTTTATATTTTTAAGAATAAATAAATATACTATTAATGAAAATAAGAGAGGCTAAAATATCTGATATTGATAATCTATCTAGTTTGTTTAATTCATATAGAATGTTTTATGGTAAAGATTCTAATATTAAGGTTGCAAAAAAATTTCTTGAATCAAGAATTAAATTGTGTGATTCAAAAATATATGTATCTGAAGTAGATAAATGCTTAACTGGTTTTGTTCAGCTATATCCAATTTTTTCATCAACAAGAGTAAGTAAATATTGGCTGTTGAATGATCTATTTGTTGATGCTAATGAAAGGGGTAAAGGTTATTCAAAACATCTAATTAAAAAAGCTAAGAATCTTGTAGAAGATACATCTGCCTGCGGAATGATGCTTGAGACTGAGATAACAAACGAAATTGGAAATAAGTTATATCCTACTCAAGGATTTAAAATAAATAAATTATCTAATTTTTATGAATGGACTCCTGATTAGTTTAATTTTCTCGTAATTCCTGCCGTGATTATATTTAATTCTACATTACTATATTTTTATATAAAATTAATATTTTAGTATAGAGTATCTTTGTGCCCCTATATTTATTTTGTACCCTGATAAAGTTTAAATGATTGTTGCAAAAAATAATTTAATTTTCTGATTAAGTTATTAATTTGAATTTTATATTAATTTAGACTACTTATGAAAAATCTTACTCTTCTTATTTTCTCGTTTTTTTTAATATCAAGCTCTCCTAATTCTGATATAGATAAAAGAATTGATTCTATTATGTCAAACATGACTATTGAACAAAAAATTGGTCAAATGGCTCAAATTAATTTAACTGTAATTGCTAATGGTCCTGATAAATGGAGTTCTTTTGAACCTTTACAAATAGATAAAGACAGGATTGAAAAAGTAATAAATAAATATCATGTAGGATCTATTTTAAATACAACTAATAATAGAGCTAGAGATATTTCTACCTGGAATAAAATTATTGATGAAATCCAAAGTTATGCTTTATCTTCTGAAACGGCTATCCCGATATTATACGGTATAGATGGTATTCATGGTGCTACCTATATTGATGGTGCAACTATGTTTCCTCAGCAAATAGGAACAGCTGCAACTTGGGATATAAAAAACTCTTTTAATATGGGAATGGTTACGGCATATGAAACACGTGCAGCAGGAATACCATGGAACTTTTCACCTGTCCTTGACTTAGGTCAAGACCCCAGATTTCCACGTCAATTTGAGACATTTGGTGAGGATCCTTATCTAACAACTCAGATGGGTTTAGCTTCATTAGAGGGACAGCAAGGAATTGATAATAATATGAATAATGATTTTGTTGTAGCAACTAGCATAAAACACTTTTTAGGGTATCAAACTACTATTTCTGGAAAGGATAGAACACCAAGTTATATACCTGAACATGTTCTTCGCGAATTACATCTTCCTGCTTTTGAAAAAGCTATTAGTCAAGGCGCAAAAACAATTATGATTAATTCGGGTTTAATAAATGGTATTCCTGTTCATGCAGACAGATATCTTCTAACTAATTTATTAAGAGAGGAACTGGGCTTTGATGGTATAATTTTAACTGACTGGGAGGATATTAATAAACTTCATGATAGAGATAAAGTTGCAGAATCTAGAAAAGAAGCAATAAAAATTGCAATAAATGCAGGAATAGATATGTCAATGATTCCATATGACTATGAAGAGTTTTGTGATAATCTTTTAGAATTGGTTAAAGAAGGTGAGATAAGTGAAGCTAGAATTGATGAGTCAGTTAGAAGAATTTTAAAACTAAAGATAGAATTAGGTCTGTTTGATAAAAAAAACAAATCAGATTACAGTGATTTTGGTTCTCAAAAACATCAAAATTATGCTTATGATGCAGCAGTAGAATCTGTAACTCTTCTAAAAAATGAAAATTCAATTTTACCAATAAAGAATAAAAATAAAATTCTTGTTACTGGTCCAAATGGTAACTCAATGAGAACATTAAATGGAGCATGGACTTATTCATGGCAGGGAGAGAAAACTGATTTTTTTGCTGAAGATCATAATACTATTTATGAAGCAATTAAAAATAAATTCACAGACTCAGATGTAAAATATATCCCAGGAGTTACTTATCCTATTAATGAGGATTATGATAAGGAGCCAAAATTTGAATATTATGATCAATACTTTGATAAGAAAAAAGAAGCAATTAAATACGCTAATGAAGAGGCTGATATTATTATTTTAGCCTTGGGAGAAAACAGTTATACTGAGAAACCGGGTGACTTAAATGATATTAATCTAAATAGACTTCAATTAGATTTTGCTAATGAAATAATAAAGTCTGGAAAGCCAGTTGTGTTAGTCTTAAATATTGGAAGGCCTAGGTTGATTTCTGAAATAGAATCTAAGGTGAATGCTGTAATTAATATTTACCTTCCAGGAAATTTTGGGGGAGATGCCTTAGCAGATATACTTTATGGCTCAGTAAATCCATCGGGAAAACTTCCTTATAGTTATCCTCTTTATTCAAATTCATTAATTCCATATAACTATAAACCTGCTGAAGTTCAAAATAATGCCCAAGGTGCATATAATTATGTAGGGGAGGTCAATAATTTATATGATTTTGGATTTGGGTTATCATATACAAGTTTTGAGTATAGTAATTTAAAATTAAACTCAAATCAATTTTCCAAAAATGAAAATATTTATTTATCAGTTGACATTAAAAATACAGGGGAGATCGAAGGGAAAGAAGTAATTCAAGTTTATTCTAAAGACCATTATGCTAGTTTGACACCTGATATTAAAAGGCTTAGAGCATTTAAGAAAATAGAATTAAAACCTGGTGAAATTAAAAATGTAAAATTTGAGATAAAAGTCCAGGACTTAGGCTTTATTAATTATCAAAACAAACACGTTGTGGAAACCGGGACATTTGATTTAATGGTAGGTTCTTTAAAATCAGAATTAATAATACAGTAATATTATGAATTTCACATTAATTGATTATACTGCTTTTGGATTATGGATTTTAATAAGCATTTTCATCTCTTATATCATTATTGATAAATTAAAATTTTTTAAAGGAGATAAAAATGTTAAAAAAGTCATGGCTTGGGGACTAATCCTAGGACACTTATTATACCTTATTTGGAAATATATGTTTCTTAAGATAATAGGAAGTTAGTAATTAGATTAAACTTGTCTATTTAATTGCAACTTCCATTTATGTATGATGTTATACCATTAAAATTTTCTGCATAACAAGAGTTAGGATACGTTACTCCATCACATCCGCAAACAGGTTGATAGATTTCAATGCAAACACTAAATTCCTCAATCATAGATTCATCCACACAAGAGTCTTCAACTTTATCTTCAGTGGAACAAGAAAAGATTAAAATCAATAAAAGTATTAATAGTATTTTCGCGAATTTCATTTACTAAAAATAGTGAATTATATTATTCAGGACACGAGCCCCATAATGGTTTATAGGAATCTAAAAGAGGTGAATTAAGAGAAAAATTTTCAGGCTCTACAGTAATGTTAGAAACGCACCAACTAGAAATATTTTGATTAAATGATGTAGCATTTTCAAACATTTTTGACATGCTTGTAGCACTTGAAGTATCCCAGTTAGAAATATTTTGATTAAATGAAGTAGCAGCTCTGAATAAGTCAAGCATTTTAGTAACTTTTGAAGTATCCCAACTAGAAATATCTTGATTGAAAGATGATGCATTTTTAAACATACTACCCATATTATCTACTTTTGAAGTATCCCAACTAGAAATATCTTGATTGAATAAGTCTGCATTGTAGAACATTCCATCCATATTAGTAACATTTGATACATCCCAAAAACTAATATTAGAGTTAAATGAGTTATTGTTGAAAAAATTTTGAAATACTCCTGATAATGATACACCAGACATATTAGTTACTAATGTTGTGCACAGGTATATATTTCCATTTGTAATTTCATCTTTAATAGAAGAATTATTGACTGCGGTGTATGTGGTGCCACCAATTATGTCTTTATCTCCATTTGCAGCATCTGGACATTTGCATGTATTGTTCTCAAAATAAATATTTCCAGAGTTTACAAAACCAACTTGATTAGTTTCTAAATTATCATTTGTTAAAATATCACTTTCATCGCTTTTACTGCATGAGATTAATGTAAGAGATATTAATGCTATATATTTGTACATTCGTCGAAAGTAAAAAAATTAAATACTAGATCACTCAGCAAGGTTGTTAATAATTTTATAAATATTTTACTTCATTTTTGAGTGATTTGAATATTCTTTTTAAATTTAATGATGTCTATTTCAAACTAAAACAATATGAGTAGTAAATTCTTTGGAAATAAAAACGATAATAAAGAAACTAACGGTAAACGTCAGGCTAAGAGCTCAAATAAAAATTCTAAGAAAAAATTTAGCAGTAAGCTTCAATCAAAGGGTGTTGGTAAAGCAAGGATGACAGGTGTTAGAAAAGTTGGAAGAGGAAACTAAAAAACCCCATTAAAGAATTAGGGTTATTAATTATTCTTAAAATTTTATTATTGAGGAAGTTGAGCAGGATTAAAACAATAATCTTCTCTAACGATTTCTCCTTGTTAATATCCAAAAAATTCATAAAAGACATATATTTGAGGCCGGTTTATGAAAATAATTGATATTAATTCTGATCATATAGGTGTGACTGCAAGTAGTCTTTGTATGCTGCATTGCCTTTTTACTCCTTTTTTATTTTTGTCACAAGCTACTTCTGTAACACTTACTCAAGAGATACCTTTTTTATGGCAATCATTGAATTATGTTTTTTTATTGATTTCCTTTTTAGCTATATATCATACAGTTAAAAATTCTACTAAATTATCTGTAAAGGTTTTATTAGTTTCAACCTGGTTAATTCTTTCCAGTTTAATTATAAATGAATTCTTTGAAATTTCATCTCTTCCAGAAATTTATACATATGCTGCAGCAATATCTCTTTCTGGATTACATGTATATAATCTAAAATATTGTAGATGTGATGATGATAAATGCTGTAAACATTAATTTTTAGAAACCTTTTTTTCAGAGTTCTTTTTATTAAGGAACTCTATATCTTAAGCCGAAGAAAAATCTAAAACCTTGATTTGAAGCAAATACATAAGAAGGATCAAAAGTAAGAGCATATGGATTGTTTTCATTTTGTATTGCATTCCCACTATTATCAAAAACTACTTGTTTGTCGAATGGATCAAAAGATCTGGCTATACTGTTTTTAGGTGGAGTAAAATCAAATATATTTTTGACACCTCCATAAATTTCAAATGTGTTTTTTAATATTTTAGTCAGCTGAATATTGACAATACTAAACGTAGATGAATAGTCTGGTCTAGGATCAAGCCTGCTAAGAGTAGGTAATCTTAAAGGTCCAATTGTAGTACCTGTTAAATCAAAAATTAAATTCTTATCATTCCATTTTTTTTCAAATTTCCATACACCTTGAAACTTTTCTGTAAGATATGGTACTGTTTTCACCCCATCTTCTTTTATGTATGAATCTATATAAGTAGCTCCTAAATTAAATCTAATCCCATTTTCTAAAAGTGAATTAATATTAAGAGAAACTCCTTGCGAAATTGATCTTCCTTTTAGATTATCATAAATAATTTTATTTGGATTAGTATCATAATCAGGTATAATTTTATTTGAAAATTGAGTCTTAAATATGCTTATATCAAAATCAATAATGGCTCCCTCTTTTAGGTATACTTTTTTAACATAATTAAGATTTGTATTCCAAGACTTTTCAGGTTCTAGATCATTCAAGAAAACAACATCTCTTGCCCCAGTTAGTGCTGCATGATCTTCTGTAAAAACTTGTGCAACACGATATCCAGTTCCAAAACTCAGCCTTAGGATTGAGGTTTGATCATAGTTGCTTAATTTATAGTTAATACGAGGTGTAAATATGTTTCCGTGTAAAGAATTATGATCAAATCTAATCCCTAAAAGCAATGTATTACTCTCATTTATTTTTATTTCATCCTGAATAAATAATCCTGGCATATGATAAATATCTTCTTGATTTGAATTTAGAATCTCATTAAAAGTTGCAGTTGTATCATCATCATAATATGTATATCTATATGCTAACCCAAATAATAGATCATTGTTTTTTATTGATTTATTCCAAATTAGTTGACCAAAACCTATAGTTTGATTTGCATTAAAAATTGTTGTTCCATAAGCTGAGTTATGAGTATGATTATTATAGCTAAATTGAAAAGAAAGATTTTTATTGAATGTATAATTCCCAAAAGCTTCAAACCTAGTAGTATAAATATTTTCTCCATAAACAGTGTCTCCACCTCTATATTTTGGCTCCCAATTTAACTGTCCTCCCCATCTATCCTCGTAGACAAATCTTGTGGCAAATGATAATTTATCTCCGTAAGTAAACTTGTTAAAAATTGAGATACGGTCTTGAATAGTCAAATCTGTAAATCCATCATTATTATTGTCTATTGGATTAGAAAAATTAAAATAATTAATTCCTAAAAGACCTGTTATTCTTTTTGATAAACTATACTTATACCCAATATCTGTATTAAGTTCACCCCAGTCAGACAAAAAAGAATCAACGGAAAGCTTAGAGGAATTTTCAGGTAACTTTGTTATTAAATTAATTACCCCTCCTATAGCTTCTGATCCATAAAGAGTAGATGCTGGCCCTTTGACTATTTCAACACGCTCTATTAGAGATTGAGGAATGCCAGATAAACCATATACTGTCGATAAACCACTAACAATTGGAAGTCCATCAATAAGAACCATTGTGTAGCTCCCTTCTTGCCCATTGATATGAATATCACCAGTGTTACATACATTACAGTTAAGTTGTGGTCGAATACCATTTATGCTTTCTAATGACTCAAATATAGATGGGGAAGGATTTGCTTTGAAAAAACTTTGACTATAAACTTCAACAGCCACTGGACTGTTAAGCTTTGAGACTGGTTTTAAAGTTCCAGAAATAACTATTTCGTCAAGTGATTCATATAATTCTAATATAATTTTTCCTATATCACTCTCCTTTGGATCAATTTCTATTTGTTTAGACTTATGACCTGTATATGAAATTATTAATTGATTGTTTTTTTTTTTAGAAAATTTAATTGAAAAATACCCTTTCTCATTTGTTATAGTTCCCAAATTTGTGCCTTTAATTCTCAGTGAGGCTCCATCAAGAGGTTCCCCCTCAGAATAGACTGTTCCATTTACAGTATGTTCCTGAGTAAATCCTGTTTGAATAGAGAAAAGAACAAAAAGTATTATATTTAATTTCACTTAAAAAGTTTTTCACTACAAAACTAATTATTAGTTTTATACTACAAAACATTACAATGAAAAAAACAGTAGAAAAAGAAAATTATCTAAAAATTATATATAAAAAACAAGAAAAAGAATTGCCGGTTAACGTTACATCTCTTTCTCGTTATTTCAAAGTGAGTAAGTCTACTGTGTCAAATATGATTAAAAAATTAGTTGTAATGGGGCTAATTGACACCAAACCTTATAAACCAATTCTTTTAACCTCTTTAGGAAAAATTAAAGCTACAGAAATCATTTCTAAACATAGATTAATTGAGCTTTACTTAGTTGAAAAAATGAATTTTAAATTGGATGAAGTACATGAAATAGCTGAAGAAATTGAACATATTGAAAATTCAAAATTTTTCAACAGAATGCGTGAAATTTTAGGAGATACCTCAATAGATCCTCATGGGTCTATAATTCCAGATTATGATTATTAATTATACATAATGAAAAAGATTTATTTATTAACCATACTATTCAGTTTAGGCCTCCAGGCACAGGAAATAAAATGGATGTCTTTCACAGAAGCTTTAGAGGCACAAAAAACAGTACCCAAAAAAATTTTCATGGATGTTTATGCTAATTGGTGTGGCCCATGTAAACTGTTAGATAAACATACTTTTTCAAATAAAGATTTGATAGCTTATGTAAATGAAAATTTCTATGCTGTTAAATTTAATGGAGAAGGGATTGAAGAGATTTATTTTTATGATCGTGTATTTAATAACCCAAAGTATGACCCTAAAAGAAAAGGAAAAAATAGTTCTCATGAGTTTACAAAGTTTTTAGGAATTTCAGCATATCCTACAATGGTATTTTTCAATGAAAATGGAGGGCCAATTATGCCTGTGGTTGGATATTATAAACCTCAACAATTAGAACCATATCTAAAAATGATTAAACAAGGAGATTATGCTTCTTTTTCTAATCCTGGTGATATGAGAAAGTATGTTAGTGAATTTATTTCTAATTTTTCAGACTTATGAAAAAAGCAAGATTTTATTTAGTTAAACTTCCCATTATATCAATTACAATTTTCTTTTTTTGCTCTATCATTGCTGCATTAATTTATCCAGGATCTC
>Ga0257110_1000749_pt1 | contig 15292 bp, 10 predicted proteins | sample LP_taG_7_FD_190184 | JGI IMG/M metagenome (GOLD analysis project Ga0257110, IMG submission 190184) | Marine microbial communities from Northeast Subartic Pacific Ocean, Canada - LP_J_2015_P26_10m | ecosystem: Environmental > Aquatic > Marine > Oceanic | place: Canada: Northeast Subartic Pacific...
ATCTGTCCTAAGCTCTAATTTTAAGTCAGCATCTTTTTTAGAAAAAATTTCTCCAAGCTTCATGTTTGGCACTAGCTTTGAAATTCGATCAACCTCAGATAATGATAAATCAAGAACTCTGCCTGTATCTCTGATTGATGATTTAGCTGCCATTCTTCCGTAAGTAATTATTTGAGCAACTTGTTGAGATCCATATTTATCTACTACATATTCTATAACTTTATTTCTTCCTTCATCATCAAAATCAATATCTATATCTGGTAAACTAACTCTATCAGGGTTTAAGAATCTTTCAAAAAGTAAATTATATTTGATAGGGTCAATACTAGTTATACCCAGAGCATAAGCTACAACTGATCCAGCAGCTGATCCTCTTCCTGGTCCTACAGATACTCCCATTTCTCTTGCAGCATTAATAAAGTCTTGTACAATCAAGAAATATCCAGGGTATCCTGTTTTAGAAATTACTTCAAGTTCAAAATCTATTCTCTCTTGGAGAGCCTTGTCTAGGTTTTTATATTTTGTCTTTATTCCCTCTAGAGTTAAATGTCTTAAATAAAGGTTTTGTCCTTTTTGACTGTTAAAGTCATTTTTTTGGATAAATTTTTCTGGTACGGTAAAATCAGGGAGCAATACTTCCCTTGCAAGATCAAAAGGTTCAACTTTATCTATTATATCAGAAATATTGTAAATACTATCAGGAATATCGCTGAAAAGCTTGAACATTTCATCCTTTGATTTATACCAGTACTCCTCATTAGGCAAACCATATCTAAATCCTCTTCCTCTTCCAATTGGAACTGCTTGCTTTTCACCATCTCTAACACATAATAATATATCATGTGCATTAGCTTCAGATTTAGTAGTATAAAAAGAATTATTTGTAGCAATAAGTTTTATTCCATACTTAGAGCTAAATTCTTTAATTATAGGTAGAACATAATCTTCATTTTCCTGCTGATGTCTTTGAATTTCTAGATAAAAATCTGATCCATAAGTGTCTTTCCACCAACTTAAAGATTCTTCAGCTTTTTCTTCTCCTTGATTCAAAATTTTCGAAGAAATTTCACCTCTTAGGCCTCCAGACAAAACAATTACATCTTCAGCATATTTGCTAAGAATATTTTTATCAATCCTAGGGAGATAATAAAAACCGTCAATATTAGCAATTGAACTTAATTTTGAAATATTTCTAAAACCATTTTTGTTTTTTGCTAAAAATATCATTTGATATCCATCATCTCTGTTAGATTTATCTAAATGATTTTCACATACATTTAACTCACAACCTATTATTGGTTTAATATATTTTTGACCTTCTTGTAAATTTTCATTGTAATTTTTAAGTGTTTTGATAAAATGAAATGCACCCATAAGATTTGACTTATCAGTAATAGCTATTGCATCATGAGAATGCTCTATAGAATATTTTAATAAATCTGAAATCTTTGATGTTGATTGTAAAATTGAAAATTGAGTGTAGGAATGAAGATGCCCAAATTTAAATTCTTGTGAAGCTTCTTTTATTGGATTAGATTCTTCAATAGTATCTAGCTTTACATTTTCCTTTAATAGTTTCGATTCTTCAAATAAATTAATATGCACTATATCAATAACTTTAATCTTATTAAGATCAAGATCAGTGAGTTTTTCAATAATATCTAAATGAGTTGAAAGAGAGTTAGGATGAATTTTTTGGTCTTTTAATAATTTAAATAAACATAATGCTGTTGCTTCAACATCAGCAGATGCATTATGAGCAGACTCAAATTTTTTATTAAATAAATGAGTGTAAAGCTCCATCAAAGTAGGTAACTTAAATTTCCTTCCTCTTCCCCCTTTTAGCATACAAATTCCTGCTGTTTCTTCTGTACAGGTGTCTATTTTAGGAAAATCTTGTAATGGATTATTTCCATCAGATCTTAAATATTCAGCTCCTAAAATCTTTTCATCAAAATTTAAATTATGTCCACACATAAATTGTGACTTTTTTAAATCCTCCTGAAATTTATTCAAAACAAAACTAATATCTACTCCAATTTTTTTTGCTAATTGAGTTGAAATTCCATGTATTTTTTCGGAGTCATAAGGAATTGAAAAACCGTCAGGATGAACAACATAACTTTGATTTGATATACAGTTTCCACTTATATCATGAACTTGCCAAGCAACTTGAATTGCTCTTGGCCAATTATCAAAATCTGTTAGAGGAGCACTCCATTTTTTTGGTAATCCAGTAGTTTCAGTATCGAAAATTAAAAACATTTAGGAATAGTTTCAATTACTAATTTAATATTTTATCTTGGATTCGTTTTCAATTATTATCAATAGTTTTTAATGTTAAAAAATAAAGAAACTTTCACAATTACTGCGGCATTGCCATACGCTAATGGGCCAATTCACATTGGTCATTTAGCTGGAGTTTATATACCTGCAGATATATATGCAAGATATAAAAGACTAACAGATAATGACGTTGCATTTATATGTGGAAGTGATGAACATGGTGTTGCTATATCTTTAGCTTCAAAAAAGGCATCTATATCTCCTAAAGAGTTAATTGACAAATATGATAATATCATAAAAACATCTTTTGAGGAATTTGGAATTTCATTTGACAATTATTCTAGGACATCCAAAAAAATTCACCATGAAACATCCTTAGAATTATTTAATACACTTAAAGAAAAAAATCTTTTTTCTTTAAAAACATCTGAACAATTTTACGATACTAAAGAAAATCAATTTTTAGCTGATAGATATATTTCAGGTGATTGTCCAATATGTAATGCTAAAGATGCATATGGAGATCAATGTGAGAAATGTGGATCAACTTTAAGTCCAGAAGAATTAAAAAATCCAAAATCAACTATATCAGATTCTACTCCAATTTTAAAAGAAACAAAACATTACTATATAAAACTTAATGAGTTTGAAGAATTCCTTAGAAATTGGATAACAGTTGAAAATAAGGATATATGGAAGGCTAATGTTACTGGTCAAGTAAAATCTTGGCTTGATAGTGGATTAAAACCAAGAGCAGTAACCAGAGATTTAGATTGGGGTATACCTGTTCAAGTTGATGGTGATGACGGAAAAGTATTATATGTTTGGTTTGAAGCACCCATTGGATATATTTCGTCAACCAAAGAATGGGCCAAAAAAAATAATAAGAATTGGGAAGATTATTGGAAGAACCCTAAAACTAATCTTATACACTTTATAGGAAAAGACAACATTGTATTTCATTGTATTATTTTTCCAATAATGCTTAAAATGTTTGGAGATTTTATTTTACCTAAAAATGTTCCAGCAAATGAATTTCTTAATCTTGAAGGAGATAAGATATCTACCTCTAGAAATTGGGCGGTATGGCTTCATGAATATCTAATTGATTTTCCTAATATGCAGGATGTGCTTAGATATGTACTAACATCTACTTGCCCTGAAACAAAGGATAATGATTTTACATGGAAAGAATTTCAAACTAGAAATAACAGTGAGTTAGTTGCGATTTATGGAAACTATACTAACCGTGTACTGTCATTGATAGATAAATATTATGAAGGTAAAATACCAAATCCTGATAATATAAATGATAATGATAATGAAATTCTTAATGAAGTTATATCTCAAAAAAATGATATAGAATCGAATCTAAATCAGTTTAAATTTAGGGAGGCGTTGAAAAGCCTTATCAATATAGCTAGGATAGGTAATAAATTTCTTGCAGATACTGAGCCATGGAAGATAAAAAATGAAAACCCAGAAAGAGTTGAACAGATTTTAAAAACTTCTTTTGAAATTGTTTCTTACTTAGCAGTTCTTTCTGAACCATTTATTCCTCATACATCTAAAAAGCTTAAAAAAATGATTGGTCTAAATAAATCTGATTGGTCTAATCTTGATAATTTAGGTCGCGAAATAAATTTTAATTTTACAATTACTAATAAGGAAATGTTATTTAGAAGAATAGAAGATTCTGAAATTGAATTTCAAATTAGCAGATTAAAAAACGATATTTAATCGATTAGATTATTATTTGAAACTGACTTAATAGTTTGAACTGTATAATTAAAGAATATTAATATCTTATTTAATTCTTCAAGTCCCTTTTGTTTATTCCAATCTTTAATATTCAACTTGGTTTTTTGTATTTGAATATTTAAAAGTTTCATTCTACCCTTTATTTCTAGTCGATCTTGATATAATTGAAATTCTGAACCCAATATATCATCTGAATTGTTAGCAAGGGAATTCAATGTTTCTGATAAATAATTGAAATCATTGTCAAGATATCCCGAAATTGAATTAGCCAAGACTAAAATATTATATTCAAGACGATTGAATTCAGACCAATTATCAAGATTATTTTCTTGTTTAAATTTATCATCAAGTTTAAGAGGTACTTCAAAAATTGCTTCAACTATTTTCTCTGTGTCATCTTCTAAATTAGAGTTGATCTCTGCAGTTTGATCACAAGATGTAATTAGAATTATAATTAATAAAAATTTCTTATCTAAAAATGCTCTCATAATTGAACTAAATCTACGATATTTTATACTTTTATGATTCAATATTTTAAATATGAGTAAATCATTTGTTGTGTTTATAGTTATTCTCTCAATGATTGTAGTTTTAGGTGCTATTTTTTATGACTACATGACCTCTAAAAATGACTAAAAAAATTATAATTATTGGATCTGGGTTTTCCTCAATTTCTGCTTCTACATATTTAGCAGATAAAGGCTATGATGTAACTATCCTTGAAAAAAATAAATCTTTTGGCGGTAGAGCTAGAAAATTCAAAGCACAAGGCTTTACTTTTGATATGGGTCCATCATGGTATTGGATGCCTGATGTATTTGAAAAGTACTTTAATGATTTCAATAAAAAAGTTGATGATTATTACACTCTAAAAAAATTAGACCCTGCTTATCGTGTTTACTTTGCTAAAAATGACTTCATAGAAATTGGAGATAATCTAGAAAAAATAAGTCAGACTTTTGAAGAACATGAAAAAGGTTCATCAAAAAAATTGATGAAATTTATGGCTGAGGCAAAAAAAAATTATTCCATTGCTATGGAAAAAGTTGTCTACAAACCTGGAGAGTCTATTCTAGAACTGATAACATTAGGAACAATTAGAAGATTACGATATTTTGCCACAAATATAAAATCTGAAGTATCTAAATACTTTAAAAATAATAAGCTAAGACAGATTCTTGAGTTTCCAGCTCTTTTCCTTGGTGCTAAACCAGAAAACACTCCAGCATTTTACAATATAATGAATCATGCAGATTTTGGTTTAGGAACTTGGTTTCCTGAAAAAGGAGGAATGCATAGAGTAGTTGAGTCAATGATTGAACTTGCATTAGAAAAAGGAGTAAAATTTAAATCAGATCATCAAGTTGACGAAATATTAGTTTCTGATAAGAAAGTGAAAGGAGTTGTTGCTAATGGAAACACTTTCTTGTGTGATATTGTAATTAGTGGGGCAGATTATAATCATACAGAAAAACTTATTCCAAATCATCTTAAAAATTATTCTGATTCTTATTGGGATAAGAAAACATTTGCTCCCTCCTCACTACTATTTTATATTGGTTTAGATAAGAAAATAGAAAAACTTAGTCATCATAATCTATTTTTTGATGGTGATTTTAGGAAACATGCTTCTGAAATTTACGATAATCCCAAATGGCCTGAATCTCCACTTTTTTATTTAAACTTTCCTTCTTTAACTGACCAAAATATGGCTCCAGAGGGACATGAAAATTGTTTTATACTAATTCCTATTGCACCAGACTTAAAAGATGAAGAAAATATTAGAGATAAATATTTGCAGATAGTACTTAAAAGAATTGAGGAAATTGCTGGAGAGAAAATTAGTGATCACATAATCTATAAAAAATCGTTTTGTGTTAAAGATTTTAAGAGTGACTATAATTCCTATAAGGGCAATGCATATGGACTAGCTAATACATTATTTCAAACTTCAATCTTTAAACCAAAAATTAAAAGTAAAAAAATAAAAGGTCTCTATTTTACAGGACAATTAACTGTTCCTGGTCCTGGTGTTCCTCCTTCTCTAATTTCTGGAAAGATTGTTTCTAGTATTGTTATAGAGGATTTCCCGAATCGATAAATTCAGTTGTTTCGAACATACCCAAAATGACATCTGATAATATGTTTTTAATTTCATCAATTGATAATATTGACTGATTTCTAATAAATTGAAAGGGGGAGTTTCTTTTTTTCAAATAACATATTCCTACTTCTTTAATTTCTTTATTTTGATAAAAACTTGCAGCTAAATATTTATAGAAAAGCAACTGGAGTAGATAGGAGTACTTATAATCTTTTTTAATATTCTCAATATTTTTTAGATCTAACACTCCTTGCTTTACAGATCCAGATTTATAATCAATAATTCTTAAATCTCCATTAAATAAATCAATTCTATCAATAATTCCATTAAGCTTTACGTCTTTGTTTTTAACTTTTAGGTTAGTAGATATTTTTTGTTCTAATGATATAATTTTAATCTGTGCTTTTTCATTTTCTAATTGATTTCTTTCATAATCTAAAGTATTATTTATATACTCTTTTAATACTTCAATGAATATTAAGTTCTTTCCTTTCGGTTCTTTTGAGTATAGTTCAGTAAAAGAATTTATTGATTCGTTTACTAGTTCCTTTTTCATTAAATCTATATGTTTTACTTCCAGATTTAATCCTATATAGGGTTCATATATTTTTTCAATTACTTTATGAATAAGTGTTCCCTGATCCATATAGTTTAAATATTTTGAATCTTCAAAATCATTAATACCTAGTATTTTTTGCTCATAAAATAAATAAGGATTTTTTATAAACAAGTTTAAAGTAGAAGCTGATATTCCTTTTTTAAGAATGGCATCAAGTCTTTGATTAATTAAATCATCTTTTATAATTACAGCTGATTCATTTTTTTCAATTCTAACTTTTTGTTCAATTACCTTTCTTTCACATATATGAGAATCTGTTTTTAATAATTCTAATTGTTTGATATACCTGCTTTCCTCTCCACTCATAAATGAATTTAGATCTGAATCATAAATTAAGTAAACTTCTTTTGAGTTATCAATTAGTCTATAAAAAACATTTGACACCATATTTTCTTGATCATATTGAGATAAATTATCAAATTTTTTCTTTTCAGATTTAGATAAAACTCCCTCTTTAATATCACTGAAAGGGAAAAAACCCTCATTCATATTTGTAATTATAAGATGATCATATTTTGATATTTTAGAATCAAAAGGATGATAATTTGATGAAAAATTTAAATTAAGATTGTTGTCATAAAAATTAACAAGCTTTACCAACTTTTCATTTGCAAAAAAAACATAAACTTTTGCAGATTTATCTTTACTGTAGATTTTTGATAGAGTTTCTGATAAATACTTAGCTTGTTTAACATTTTTTGAAGTAGAAATTATATTAATTTTTTTCTTCTTTAAATCAATTGGTATAGGCTTTGTAATGGTTAAATTATTTTTGTTAATTATTTTTTCACCTAATGAGTAATTATCTGAAGTTGATTTATAATCCAGAAATTCTTGAATTAAACCAGAGAATGTCTTAACTCCAGAATTATCTTTTTTTGAAATAATATAAAGTTCATTTTCAGCTCTTGTAAAAGCTACATAAAGTAAATTAATTGAGTCTAATAGATTATTAAGAATACTACTCTCAAATATTTCTTTTGCAGTATCTCCCATATAAAGAAGATTTTTTGTTTTTCTCATTAAAATCCATTGCAAAATATTTAGCTTTTCAAAAGGTTCGTATAACCAAATTAAATCCTTATTACTGTTTTCATCTAGTCTATCATTATAGACAGGTATAATAACTGCTGGGAATTCTAGTCCTTTTGATTTATGAATTGTAGATATATTTATTGAATTTTGATTATCAGATATACTTAAGTTTATTTTTTCTGATTTTTTATTCCAATAGTTAAGATAGGTTTTGATTGAGTTATCATTACTATCTAGAAATTCGAATACATTATCAATTAAAGCAATTATAAATGGATCATTTATATTTAGGTTGAAAATAGATGAACAGTATTTCAAGGCATCCAAAAGGCCCAAAGATAAAAAGTGCTTAAACTCAAATTTATTTTCTCTTGATATTTTTGAGAAAAAATCTTCTACACTAGCTTTTGAAAGATTTATAAAAAAACATTGATTCAAGCTTTCATAGCTGTTTTCAAAATAACCTTCAGTAAAAAGGAAGTTTATCACTCTTTTTCTTTCAGCATAATCATTCCCTACTAAACTTAATTTAAAAATTGAAATAATAAATTGAACTTTGTCAGAATTATTAATTTGAAGAATATCACTTGAAATTAAATTAAATTTTGAATTATTAATATTTTCGATTAACTCTTTTGCATATCTATTTTTTCTGACTAAAATAATTATATCAGAAGGAGAATAACCTCTATTTAATAAATCTAAGATCTGCTCCTCTATATTTGAATAAAAGGATTCATAATCTGATATATTAACAGATACATATCCATTATTTTTTTTGTACGGTTTTTGTTTAAAATTTAAATCATCTGAATCATATATTCCCAATTCTAATTTATTAGCTAAAAAAGTAAAAAAATCTGAATTGAAATTTATAATTTCTTTACAGCTTCTATAGTTAATATCTGTATTCTCTAAGACTGGATTAAAATGAAAAGGGTTTGAACGATTATATATTAAGTTTACAAATTGATTAAACTTGCCGCCACGCCATCTATAAATTGATTGTTTTGGATCACCAACAATTAGGAGGGATCCCTTTGAACCATCATGAGATTCACTATGAATAGAATTTGAAATTAGAGGAATTAAATTTTGCCATTGAAGTTCAGATGTGTCTTGGAATTCATCAAGAAAAAAATCAACATATCTAGATCCTAGCTTTTCATAAATATATGGTGCCTCATTTAACTTAATAAGTAAATTAAGTTGAATGTTAAATTTACTGATAAGTCTAATTTTATTATCACTTTGAATTTTATCCATCTTTTCCTCAAATCTTGAAATTAGAGCTAAGGATGGGAGAAAAGATAAAGTTGAGTTAATCTTATAAATATCTAAGAGTAGTTTTTTAATTTCTAAGTAGTTAGAGAGAAGATTTGGTCTTATTTTTTCAATACTTTCTGCTTTACTTTTTTCTAAAGAAGTATTATATAAGTTTGATTTCCCTTTTAGAGAATTTTCGATTGATTCCTTTATAGAAAAATTATCTTCATTAACTGAGTTTTTTAAATACTTAGTGAAATATCCTCCTCTAAAATGATCATCATCTAAACCATTATGATGAAGTAATTCAATAGTCTTTTCTAATAAATCACGAATAGCTAAGGTGTTTTGATTCTTAATTAGAGTTATTTGACTTTTTATTTGAGAAAATGAACTAAAATTTATTTTCTTAAAATACTTAACCTGTGATCTATTTAATTCTTTATCAATGAATAATCCGAAGTCTTTTAAATCATATGAAATATCCCAACTTTTGTTTATTGTAAGTTTAAACTTAGCAAATTCAGTGAGCAACTCTTTTAATTCATTATCGTGATTTATATCAGTAAATAATTCTTCAATAACTTGATCTAAATAAACTGAACTGTCTAGTTCAATAAGTGAATCATTTTCATTTTCTATACCCTCAGTAACAGTTTTAATAATATTATTTGTAAAACTATCTATAGTAATTACATTGAAGAATGAATAATTATATAAGATTTTTTCTAAAATATTAGAAGCTTTATTTTTTATAGTCCGTTGATCTAAACCTGTTTTATTAGAAATAATTTCCTGAATGATTTTATTTCTTTGATTTGTAAGATCAGACAAGTACAGCAATATTCGATCTTTCATTTCAACTGAAGCTTTATTTGTAAAAGTTAAAGCTAACATTGCCTTAAAATGATCATCATCATTACTCTTTAACAACTTAGATATATACTCAATTGCAAGATTAAAGGTCTTGCCAGATCCAGCTGAAGAATTTATTATTTTAAATGAGTAGTCCATATTTAATGGTGAAACTTAATAAAATTATCCTAATTTTATAAAAAAAAATTATGGCATTCGAATTACCAAAATTAAATTATGCTTTTGAAGCATTAGAACCTAACATAGATGCAAAAACTATGGAAATTCATTATGGAAAACATCATAATGGTTATACTAATAATTTAAATAATATTATTTCAGATTCTGAAAATGAAAATAAAAACATTGAAGAGATACTAAATTCACTAGATCTTGATAACAGTGGATTAAGAAATAATGCTGGAGGGTATTATAATCATAATTTATTTTGGGAAATTATGGGTCCTAACTCTGGGGGAGAACCAAAATCAGAGATATCAGAATCTATAAATTCTAATTTTGGATCATTTGAAAATTTCAAAGATGAATTCAGTAAAGCAGCTGCAACGAGATTTGGTTCTGGTTGGGCATGGTTGTGTTCTAAAGAAAATGGAAAACTTGAGATATGCTCTACTGCTAATCAAGATAACCCATTAATGCCTAATGGTTGTGGAGGAAAACCTATTCTATGTCTTGATGTATGGGAACATGCATATTATTTAAACTATCAAAATAGAAGACCTGATTATATAAATGCATTTTTCAATGTGATAAATTGGGATGAAGTAAATAAAAGATTTTTAGAGAAATAAAAAAAAGGGGATAAATCCCCTTTTTTGCCCCAAATCTTACCATGAACTTAACCTACTTATGTTCTGGTTTAATCAATTTAGGATATTTTTTTTATAAATAAAACTTATTTGGAAATTATTTTTTGTTATAATCGCTAGTAAGCTCTAGCTGACTTACCTTCAACAAAATTTATAAAGGCTTGATTTACAACTTTATTTCCACCTGGTGTTGGATAGTTCCCTGTAAAATACCAATCACCTTTATGGTTTTTGCAAGCTTTATGTAAGTTCTCGACTTTCTGAAAAATTATATCTAATTCAACATTAGTGTTTTCATCGACTAACATTTCACACATCTTAAATGAAATCTGTTCTGGAGAAAAATCTTTATAAATATCTTTTACATGATTTTTTTTGTAAATACCAGACTCATTTGCAGTTTTACATTTAATATATGTCTTCTCAATAACGCTGTCATATGTTCCATTATCTCTGTGAATTTCAATTGCGGCTCTAAATGCTATAAAATCTTCAATTTTAGCCATATCAATTCCATAACAGTCAGGATATCTAATTTGTGGAGCACTTGAGACAACAACTATTTTTTTAGGATTTAATCTGAAAAGCATCTTTAATATACTTTCCCGAAGAGTGGTTCCTCTAACAATACTATCATCAATAATTACAAGAGTATCAGAACTTTCAATTATACCATATGTTATGTCATAAACATGAGCTACTAAATCTTCTCTACCTTTATCTGCAGATATAAAGGTTCTTAATTTTGCATCTTTGATTGCTATTTTTTCTATTCTAGGATTATGCTTTTTAGCTCTTTCTATTAATCCATAAAAAGATGTCTCTGCGGTATTAGGTATAAAAGAAAAAACTGTATTTGAGTAATCTTTTTTTATAGACTTTTCTATTTGAGGTATTAATAAGCTACCTAACATTTTTCTTTCTTTGTATATATCAGCATCTGATCCTCTTGAAAAATAGATTCTTTCAAATGAACAAGATTTATTAAGTTTCGGCTTTAATATTTCTTTAATTGAGGTTTTACCATTTTTTTTAATTATTAAAGCATTTCCTCTTGGGACTTCTTTTATATCAGAATATGATACATCAAAAACTGTTTGAATAGCTGGTCTTTCTGACGCAACCACAACAACTTCATCATCTTCATAAAAATAGGCTGGTCTAATACCATGAGGGTCTCTTAATACAAATGAATCTCCATGACCCATCATTCCTGCGATTGCATAACCACCATCCCACTTTTTTGATGATTTTTTTAAGATTTTTTCAATATTTAAATCTTTTTCTATTAACGGAGGCATTTCAGACTTTAAAACTCCTTTTTTCTTTAATCTATTATATCCAGATATTACTTCAGAATCTAAAAAATGTCCTATTTTTTCCATTATAGTAATTGTATCTGATTGTTCTCTAGGATGCTGGCCTAATTTCACTAAACTTTGAAATAGCTCATCAGTATTTGTCATATTAAAGTTACCTGCTAAAATCAAGTTTCTATTCATCCAATTATTTTGTCTCATCATAGGTTGAACATAATCTATAGAATTTTTACCGTATGTTCCATACCTAACATGCCCCAACATAACCTGTCCCAAAAATGGTGTTTGCTCATAGAATAAATCTGAGCCCTTTTTAATTTTTTCAGACTTAAGAAATGAGTTAATTTTTTTATTTATTTTTTTAAAAATTGAGTGAATTGCTTGTTGCTCAAATGATCTTACTCTATAAAAATATTTTTGGCCTGGTTTTAAATTAAACTTAATACTTGCGTATCCGGCACCATCTTGTCCCCTATTTTTTTGTTTCTCCATCATTAAAAACATCTTATCAACCCCATACATATAAGATCCATATTTTTGTTGATAAAAATGCAGTGGCTTTTTTAGATGAACTAAAGCAATTCCACATTCATGTTTTATTTGATCACTCACTTATTTTAATTTATTGACTCTAGTTTGAACATCATTCATTGACAAATTTAATAAGTTTTTAGTTCCCATCTCTTCCACATTAAAAGATGCTAAAGAGGTCCCGTAATCAATTGCTGATTTTATTGATTCAAATGATATTTCGTCAGATTGGGATAAAAAACCTGAAATACCCCCAATAAAACAGTCTCCTGCTCCAGTTGGATCTAAAACCTTCTCTACATCAAATACACCAGTTACATATCTTTTTTCATAATTAAATAATTCTGCACCTTTTTTCCCTTTTTTAATGATTACATATTTAGGTCCCATAGTGTGTAGAATATTTGCAGCTTTATTTAAATCTTTTTGCCCTGTAATCATTTCTGACTCTTCATCATTAATAGATATAATATCAACTTTTGATATAACTTCTTTAACAGTTTCCCAAAAATTTTCTATCCAATAATTCATTGTATCTAAAATTATAGCAGAAGGCTTGTTGTTCAATTGATTAATTGCTGAAAGCTGAATTTCAGGATGAAGATTTCCAAGTAGTAAAATATCTGGTTTTGATTTTTCATCGGGAATTACAGGGTTAAAATTTGCCATGACATTTAACTCTGTTTTTGTTGTAATCCTTTCTTTAAAATTGTCTGTGTAAATACAACTCCAATAAAATGTTTTATCATTTTCTTCAATTTTAATTCCAGATATATCAATTCCACAAGATTCTAAAAGATTCAAATCCTGACTTTTGAAATCATTTCCAACAACAGATATAATTGAGTATTCACTGTTAAAATGTTTAAGAGATAAACATATGTATGTTCCTGCTCCACCTAAAACATTATCTACTTTATTTTCTTTAGTTTCAATTCCATCATATGCTAAAGAGGCAACAATTAAAAGTGATTTTTTCGACATTTCTTTAATTTAAATTATTATTATAACCTATGTCCTCAATTTGTTTTGAATTCTTAGCTGCAAGATTAGCTAAAAAATCACATCTTTCATTATAAAAATCGTTATTATGTCCTTTTACCCAGTGGAATTTTATGTTGTGATCACCGTATATTTTTAAAAACCTTCTCCATAAGTCTGGATTTTTTTTATTTTTAAAATCTTTTTTTACCCATTTAAAAAGCCATCCTTTTTCAACAGCATCCGAAACATATTTAGAATCAGTATAGACACTAACATTAGAGTTTTTAATTTTTATTTTCTCAATAGCTACAATTACAGCAAGGAGCTCCATTCTATTGTTTGTTGTAAGCTTAAAACCTTGACTAAATTCTTTTTTATAGTCTTCTTTATCAATTAACATAACAATACCATATCCACCTGGGCCTGGATTACCTATTGAAGAGCCATCAGTATATATTTTTATTAATCTGCTCATTTAAATTAAAATAGATTCAATAATTTTTGGTAAATATTTATGTTCCAATTTATGTATTTTTTTCTCAATTGTTTTAGCTGTATCATTATCATCTACCCCTATTTTTCTTTGAAATATTATTTCTCCTGAATCATACTGCTCTGAAACATAGTGAATAGTAATTCCAGTTTCTGTTTCATTATTTTCTATTACTTTATCATGAATTCTTGAGCCATACATTCCTTTACCACCATACTTTGGGAGTAGAGATGGATGAATATTAATAATCATTTTTTTAAAGTAATCTAGGTATGATATAGGTATTTTTTTCAAAAAGCCAGCAAGTACAATTAAATCTGGTTTTATATGTTGTAATTCCTCAAAAACTTTTGCATTAAGATCATCATTTTGGAAATATGAAACCTTGATGTTAGAATTCAATTTATGATCGAAAAAAGGAGATGTTTTGTTATTTGAATAAACATGTGAAACAGTTAAGTTTTCAGTTTCACTAAAATAATTTATAATGTTTAAAGCGTTTGATCCTTTACCTGAAATAAAAATGACTATTTGTTTTTTCATAAATAGTGATAGTGCTTCAATATATTTGAAAAAAACTTTTTGTTTTAACAAATAAAGGTATAATTTCGATTTAAAGACGAGTTTTGATAAAAGTTTTTTAATTTTATCATCTGAACTCATAAAAAACATATTATGTCAGATATTTCTTCAAGAGTAAAAGCAATAATAGTAGATAAATTAGGAGTTGATGAGAACGAAGTAGTTCCTCAAGCTAGTTTTACAAACGACCTGGGAGCTGACTCTCTCGACACAGTAGAACTTATTATGGAATTTGAGAAAGAATTCGATATTCAGATACCTGATGATCAAGCTGAGAATATTGTCTCTGTAGGTCAAGCTATTGAGTTTATTGAAAAAGCAAAATAAAAATTTAATTTAATGACATTAAGAAGAGTTGTAGTTACTGGAATGGGAGCTTTAACTCCAATTGGTAATGATCTAAATTCATATTGGAATGGATTGATTAGCGGTACTAATGGATGTGGTAATATTACTCATTTTGATGCATCAGAATTCAAGACTAAATTTGCGTGTGAATTAAAAGGTTTTGACCCTGCTAATCATTTTGAAAAAAAGGAATTCAGAAGGTATGATCCCTTTACTCAATATGGAATTGTAGCTGCTTCAGAATCTATTGAAGACTCTAAGATTTTAGAATCAAATCCA
>Ga0257110_1000750_pt1 | contig 15288 bp, 16 predicted proteins | sample LP_taG_7_FD_190184 | JGI IMG/M metagenome (GOLD analysis project Ga0257110, IMG submission 190184) | Marine microbial communities from Northeast Subartic Pacific Ocean, Canada - LP_J_2015_P26_10m | ecosystem: Environmental > Aquatic > Marine > Oceanic | place: Canada: Northeast Subartic Pacific...
GTGCACCTAGATGTACGTTGATCGCTTCACTGACTGTCGCCTCTTTGCACAGCAACGGCCCGAAGGGGACGCAACCAACACCTAGCCCCGCTCAATTATTGATAGTCCACGGATGCTAGCGTTGAAGATGCTGTGCGGATGCCAGCAATAATAGCCATCAACAAAGGGGTACTCGGTTTGAAGAATCGGGTATGAGCCCAGAATGGGTCGAAACCGTGGACGAGGATGAGCGTTTTTTGCCCTTAATTCAGGGACACGCTTCGCAAATTTGCGAGAACCTATGGCTGGGGTCTGAAGATAATGTGCGAGATCTCGTTTGGCTCAAGCTGAACAAAATCACGCGAATAGTGACCATTATGCCCCAAGCGGTTGATCCAACTGATAGCGGACACATGAGCGAAGCGCTGAAGTTATGGTTTGCAGAAAATGTTGATTCTCTTTTCCTGGAGGCCCTTGATACTCCAACACAGCTAGTGCTAGCTATGTGTCTTACTTTGACCATGTATAAATTGGAATGCACTGCACTGAACCAGGTATTTAAACACGTGAAAAGAGCCATTGAGTTCATCAACATTAATTTGGACCGAAATAACTGTGTCATTGTGCATTGTGGCCGAGGTATCTCCCGATCTGCAACCTTGGTCATCGCGACACTAATGGTCCGCAATAAGATGTCGTATGCGGATGCGTCCAAATCAGCGCTTAGTCTAGGCTAGCTTTTCTCAAATGACCCCTCTAGTCGTACGCAACATGCAGGTTCGAGTTAGTATCCTCGAAGCGCTCTTGCATCTATCCAAATGTGGGCTTCCAAATTCAGTTGTGTCTATTTGAAAATCTTGATCTGCACATTGATGCGGCCCTCCCAAAAGCGTCTCTTAATCTTACCCATGCGACTGTTTTGCTATCAACAAGCATCTAGGTGACCACTATCGTGGAGGGATCAAGCTTTGACATTGCATCTGAGATTTCTGTGTCAATCCGGAAAACATTGGAGAATGCAGAGGAGCAAATGTCCAGAATGTTTGATGACGATAGCATTAAGGACGATCCCCAAAGATGGATGGATTTTGGCTTCTTCATCCAAAACTGCCGTGAGTATTTGGGTCATGTTGACATCGGCCTGCCACTAGATCTTCTAAACATGGCCGAAGATGTCGCTAGACGTCTACAGAACTTGGGAATGATATTTGAAGGCAAAGGTGTTGCAATAGCTGTCCGTGTTGGCAAGGTCCTGGCCGTGTGGCATAATCTCCAGCAGCAACTCTCCATGAAACCAGATGCCCTAGCCCGTGTTGCCTCAGATTATGTTTCACACCTTGATGGCGCGGCTTCTAAAAACAGCCCTAATGGTGGCGCCGATCAAGGTGTGGCCCGCACTGCAAAGAGGAGGCGCGGGTGTAGACGCGAGAAACCCGACTGAATTTGCGCCTTGCCTGTCCCCCTGGGCACTCGAGCCCCCCTGCTGCGCCACCACACGCCTGTCGAGAGGAGGGCCCTGCCCTGGCGCCCCCGGGAAAACTGCGCAGCGGCTCTGAGTTCCGGCTCTGCGTCGCCAACAAGGCTGGGCGCGGCAACATATCCCGCCGGCGGGATATGTTAAATGCCATTTCAACAGGGGTCCCAGCACCACCCAGCACGCTGCCCCAGCAGGGGCATTTGGTCCCGACTCTACCACAGCGCACTAGCGTGAGAGTTACCTCAGGACACTGCTACTAGCCCCAGTTTGCTACTCTACTCAGGCTTCCCGTACCTGCGTCAGAAAAAACAAAGAGCACGCAAAGGACCTAAGTCCCGCACATCCACCCGACGTGGAGGTATAGTCCGTAGAAGCAGGGTGGAGTGGAGTAGCGGGGTGGAGTGGACTTCGGGGAACTGAAGTCCAAGTATATAAGGATAGGAACCTGCAAAGGACAATAAGGGCAGTAGGGCAGATACAGGAGAATCTTCCCCCCGAGCTCCACCGAGCTCCACCCGAGCTCCCCCTATTTGCCAAACTGCGCTAGGTCCTGTCAAGCTGCTTCGGAATTGCCATTCGTTCGTCGTGGAGCTTATCCACATTAAGCAGGGTCAAGTTAAAATTCGTGAGCACGTTCCGAACTCCTGAGCTGCTGCTGGGCATGCACTCATCGTCCTTGACGACGCGGAATCAGTGTTTCTAAATTTGCAAAGAATCTAAGCCCCATACATTAACTTGACGTTAAGGTTCGGTCCGTAGAAGCAGGATGAGCGTGGTGGGTGTTAGAGGGGAAGCTCAGTGTGTAGAATCTCTGCACCATCAAGCGGGGCCCAAGAACACGCGCCATCCGAACTGGTGGCCGAAATTACACAAGGACCTTGCTTACTGACTCGTGATGCTCCTGGGCGCGCTTTGTCGGCTGATCTGCGCTCCCTCTCTCTCAAGGGGCAGAAGGGGTCTGTGCTAACTTGCGCTGCCTCGCCTCGAGTTCATCCATCAGCGACAGAGCGGGCTTGGCATATGCACCTTTTGACCCGTGCTTCAATATTGCCAAGGGAGCAGCAGACTCTTGTTTGCTTGAACCCTCCTGCTTTATTTGGACGGCAGTGGACGCTGCTACTGTCGCTCTTCGCTCAATCTTTCTCGGGATCGGCCTCTCGTAAGAACAAGTGAACGCAGTCGACTTCATGTGTTCGGGTTCGCTCGGATTTGCATCAGGATCGAAGAGCGGTAGTGCATTCTTGTAGGCGCTGTGGCGGATACGGCTCGCAGAAAGTGTCCCCGCCGCTGCCTTGTCTATTGCACTGTACAGTTTTAGCCTCGCATCCTCCTTCCATCTTGCCTTGTCACCCGCCCCGTCATTGTCAAAGACGATCTGTGAGAGAACACACCAAACAGCACGCCTAATCAGCACGGTCAATGAATCTCGAGCGATGCATGGACACTGTGTAGCATGCAATTCTGTGAGGTCGAGACCGTGAATGGCGTACTTCGACTTGAGATCAGCAATATGGACTCGCTTTAGGAATGCCTACCGGTAGATGCCCCTAACTTTCAGAGGTCCAAATGGAGGCGCCGAATTGAAGCCTCGTGGACGCGAATAAGCCAAAGTGCACGGTTATTGATGAGCCTCCTCGCTAGAGCTGGTGTTACACCTGCCTCAAGCAGACTCTTCGCGCTGGAATTAGTCATAATGTCCTCTGGGACAAATGACCGCATGGTTCGCAAAGCTTCTTCGTTGAGCGGAGTGTTTCGTGCCTCCCAAGCTAAGATCTTTTCTTTTTCTTCACGAGCGTGATCTGGATGTGCCCGCACAAATGCCTGTGATGCAAAGCGTGGCCGCAAACTAGTATAGTCTATACTCGACACGCGGGTTGATCGCATCCCACTCCTCAAGCTCAGACTCTGCCTCTAATTCGCCTCGCATGAGCCGCTGAACAGCGGCGTGGAGCTTGGCCTTCGCATCTTCAAAGGAAATGACCTACCTTGGAATCAAGCAAATGACTTTGATCTCCACTGACCTTATCGATCGGTTTTAGGCCTGCAGCCTCAAGCTGATTTCTAAGCATCTCAATCATCGTTTTAGATTCGTCGTCCGACATCTTCCTTGTCGCCCCTGCGGAAACATCCGCCTGGAGACTTGTTTTCAGGCGCTGTATTTCCCTACCATGCGCGCTAGTGAGTGCTTTGAGCTCAAGTCTGAGTGCTTCTACCATCATGTCCCGGTCTTCCGTGGGGTTTCTCTCTGTTTCAAGGTTTGAAAAAGATGTGTCTCTGTTCGTGGTCGCTGAAGATGCGCGAGCAGCCGCAAGTGCGCTCTTGAGCCCACCGATTTCAGATGCGTGTGCAGCTCGCGCCGCCGCAAACGACGCGTGAAGCGCACAAATAGCATCGCCATGTATCACTTGCGAATCAGATGACATTCCTTCGCAAAGCGCGGCCCCAAGCACCTTCTCACTATCACAATTCGAACAATCAGCAGGCCACGTATTATTAATCTGAAGATTGCGTGTATTCTCTTCTTCGCTGAAAGCATCAGGTAACTCATGACTGTATACCGCACAGCATTCGTCCACTCGATCACTTTCAACAGCATCACCATCTGCAGCTAGTTGTGATATTTTCTTAAGATTGGAAAAGACTGCCAGTTTTGAAACACGGTGCAGCGATCCATATCCACAGTGTGGGCTCGAGAGATCTTTTTGGAGCCTCGGCGCGTCACGCACTTCTCCGCAGAGCCACTTTGACGTCGCATTAGCTCCATCAAGCCGCACGCGAGCAACTGGGTTTTTCCCTCCAAGTTTGTTAAGTTCCGGTTGCAGCATTGTAATTTGGTCTCCAGCTGTGTTGGTTTTCAGGCTATTTCCTATGGCAGCCTTTCTTGCACCTGACCGAGGTATGATCTGCCCGCTCGCACAGGCGCGTTCAAGAGCAATGTTTGCAGATGCTGAGACCTGGCAGCGAGCACGGCGCAAATCTTCTTCCAGCGACTCAATACGATTTGAGTACCTTTCCGTCTCGCCCTTTGAGGAAGGCAGTGGCAGGCAAGCGACGTCAAATTCCTGTTGCTTTCGATGTTGGAGGACAAGCTTGGCTGCAGCGACACTACCAACGGCTGCCATGCACTTGACGGCCTCGAGGCGACTTGTGACCTCCACAAGCTGAAGAGCAGTTCTGTTACTGTCCCGTGTTTCTTTGCAGCCAGACTGACGCATGTGAATGACCATGTGGTTTCGCCGCGTCTCCGTAATGTCGCTGGCGAACGCCTTCGCAACCTTGTCACGCGGGACCTTGCGCAAGAGCATTGGCAAAGACAACGCTGCCTGTAGACTCTGACACATGAGTTCCTTTTTCATAGCGGTATGTTTTGCGTCGATTTCTGCAATTTCACGCTGGTGAATTTCCTCGTGGATTGCCTGAGGACGTCCAATGCGCCGACTATGTGACTGTGGGACATCTGTAGAGAGCTGTTTTGCTGACGAGCGCGCAGTTTCAATTGCTCCGCTCGGCATGTCGAAGACATTTTCTAACCAACTAGGCCCAACCAAGAGACGGGTCAGTCCCACCACAAACGAGCTTCGGCGATCAGAAAATGATGGCGGCTGAATTGCAGCGGCGCGTGGCTGGCGCGGAAATGTTGAACCGGCATCACTGCGCGCAGCTCGCTCAGCTATGTAATCTCGAGCCTCGAGTGTGATCGTCGACTCCACCGGGTCATGAACGAAGGGAGAAATTCCGGGCCGATTGAGCACTCTTCCGCTTGACAGAGTATTGGAGAGATGAGACAACCTGGCTCCTGAAATGGGTTGGAGGTCGGCACCATTATCTATGTGATGTTGTAGCATCACCTCAGGATATCCCTTCGCCTCGTCCCCAAGCGATCTCATCAGACTGCTTCCCTCCTGAGATGGCGGCGTCTCTTCCCTGGCATCTCCTGCAGTGTCGCCACAAACCACTGATGACACTTTGGTCGTTCCTTCAGGTCGCGAGTCAGATTTCTCAATGTCTGCCCTCGTGATGTCATATTTTGGAGCACTGACCGGCTCTGACTCACTATCAACTGGTGTTACGTTAGGGACATTATTGTGCATCGCCGAGACGGTGTGCGAGGACGATGTCCGAACTGCGCGCGTGAACTTCCCTAGAGCACGCAGGGCTAGATCCGCCATAGACATATCGTCACTATCGCAATTCATCGAGGCTAACACGGAGCGACGCAGATTAAATTTGCGCGAGATTTGGGCTTCTCGGCTGAAGTTCTATTTCCGATGCTCAGATCGATGATGAGGCTATATGTTCGTCAAAATTTCTGTAAAGAATCGACATGACATTGTACAGGTACATGTAATATGTGCAGGGGATATGTGCAGGTGATCAGTGAAGCGATCAACGTACATCTAGGCAAGGCCAAAAACAACCATAGGGCTAGAGCGCCCCATAGAAGTATTTATTTATTATTTCGGGCCGCCAGCCGCAGTATGTCATAGAGGCCCTCTGTCGACCGCGCGCGCGCGGGTTGACCGCCGACTGAAATGTTGCCAAAATTGTTGAATTATGGCCCCCGCCAGGCGAGCGCGCTGAGTTAGCGCGCTAATCGCATCGATTGGGACATTTATCAGGGTGTGGAGTCGCCGGTTCGGGTTGGAGGTCGTAATTAAATGTTCAACATGTCCATCCTAACCCTTTGATTTATCCCCGATATCCCAATGGCACAACGTTAGGCGCCTGCTGTTGCAGCTGCGCGTTGGCGCGCACGCGCAACCCCATGGTCTTCAGACCTGAAACTTGGCAGCCTTAATCTCACCACTCTTCTCCAAAATCGTGCCAACGCACACCCTCCCTCGAGCCAAAATTCAGTCGCAGGGATCGTAGAGGCGCGTCCATTGCGAAATTAGCCATTTATTTCTAGTGCCCAAGCTCCGTATGATCGTGCTCGTTTCTCGAGATCGAGAGCGGCGCGTCGAAGACCGCCCACCGGCGCGGCGCGGGCTCGAAGGCCGCCGGGGCGCCCGGCGGACTGAGCCGCCGAACGCGGGCGTCAAAGTCGGGCGCTGCCCATCGGATCGGCTTCCCAGTGCACTGGAGCCCCTGGGGAACTTTCGACCTGTGTCCGGGACGGAAACCGGCAAACTTTATCAACCCCTTCTAACCCCCATCGCCGGCCGAGAATGTGACAGAGTGCACTCCATTCGCGAAGGGCGAATGATGCGATTCTAATATCACTCGCTCCTTCGGCCACTACTGTCTAGCTAAGCAAACGTTCCATGGCGGACACCAAAGAGGTCGAGTTGGCCAAACGTGGAGTTGATGCTTTCGTGGATCGAGCCAACGAGCTACACCATCAAGGGCGCCATGCAGATGCGCTGAAGCAACTAGAGGTTGGTTTATTGTAATCCCCTTGTTCCTAAGCTGTGTTTTAGCGTGCGCGCAGAATTTGCGAGAAAAAACTTGGTCCCAAGCATAGTAGCACAGTCAAAGTCCTTTTCATCTTGAGCTCCATGCGTGAAGTGGACGGGACTTTGCGGAAACCTGCTGACGTTAACTTACACTTTCGTTTTTTTGATATCACGATGAGTGAATCCGAGTACCGCAATAACATAGACATATCACGAATTTTACGCCGGCGTGCATTTGTAGACGAGCTGGGTGTATCAGCGGATGTTGAGTTCGACAATCTTGACGCAAAGTCACGACACTCCCTTGGTTTTTACGGCGATGCTCCAGTCAGCTATGCCCGTTGGCACATTGACGGTAATGCAGCTGTCGTAGATAGGCTTTGCACATTGCGCGCCTATCGATACCGTGGCGTGGCGAGGAGGTGCATGGAGAATATCGCACAAGATATTTCCCACTGCGCGTCCCGCATGCAACTATCTCTGGAAGGACTTGTCGTGCTGGTGCCCGATACGAATGACATCCTACAACGGAAACTCATCCAAGCAAGCTTTATACCTCTAGACGGTCGTCCTACTGGCCACCTTTCGTGTATTCGTATGTGCCTTCCGGCACAGTCAAAAAATGGGGTATCTCTCGAGGCTATCTTGTAGTCTGCAGCAGGAGAACTAGACAAGTCCAGCCATCACCGAGCATGTTTGTTGTTGGAGTTGATATCACAGGTATCGGAAGTTGGTATACCTGGCTGTGAGAATTGTGGCTGCAAACTCATTCATTATGATGACCGTTGGACCAGGGTTGGCTGGGAGTACGGCGCTGTGCCCCCGACGAACCCAACTTCCCTGAAAACCGGCTTGCCGCCCACCGAAGGCCACCCCCGGAAAACCAAGCGGAACTGAGTTTATGGCATGCTCGCCCCCTAGGCCCCGGGTACCCAGCGGGTTCGAGTTCGCGACTTGGCCACCCCCCCCGAACGCGAGGAGAGTGACGCGTTCCAGTTTGGGCCCCTCGCAAGTACTAACCTTGGACACGAGAAACCCAACGAAGCTGAGTTTGCGACCTGCCCCCGCAACCTGCCCCCCCCCTTTAGTCGCCCTTAAGCGCCCCGAGCCTGCTCATTCTGACCCTCGGTAGGGGCGGACAGTGAAGCCCGGGCGCCTCGGGGCCGCTTCGGCTGGGTCCGGTTCCCTGGATGGGTCGGGAGCAGTGCACCGAGATGTTGGTTTCGTGCAAGTATAGAGGTAATTTTCCCTCAGCCTGACTCTTGACTAGGGTATGGTAATAATTAGTTAGTAGACTCCCTACTCAAGTAGGCAGCCTAGACTATTCCGGGATCGGGGCTCTTTGTCCTCAATCGCTGGAGTTAAGTGAGTAAGAAAGAAAAGGGGCAACGTCATTGCCTGGATCTGTATGGTCATGACGTTAAAGTAAAGGTGTTTACGCTCCTCCACTCTTTCATCTTTTGTAAGCATCAGATGTATTGGTTCGATGTAACCATCAATCAAGGCCATGCAAACTTCTTTCTTATTCGATGCATCGGCTATCTCTAAGCGTTCTATTTTGTTCATGAAAGCTTGATGATACTCGTTGATGGTGCACTTGGCTAAGTCCGACACACAGTATGGTTGTGTCACCTTCTTCAGCTCTTCATACCTGTCTCGCTGGTCGAACATCGAATTCTTCTCTGCTGCTCGTTCCACGTCAACAAGGCACACCTTCTGAAACAAGCTAAACATCTCGTCACACATTCTCTTTCTCTCGAATGCTGACTTTATGCTCAAATGAGTGGTACTCTTTCCATGGTTGGAGAGCTCCCGAATCTTATCGCAACCTGCTAAAGTTACTGGTGCTACACACTGGGTGTGTGCTCCAAACTTATCCAGCTTTTCCTCGCGTCGACCGTGCGCGCGTCGATCGCGCGGTGAAATCGCGGCCAAAATTCGTTTATGGTCGTATCAAAGTGAGCGCGATGATACGCACGCGTTAATTGCACGTTTGCAGTGACTTTCCGCGCGCGGTTGTGGGTTCGGGACCGGAAATCGCAAGATTTAACTTCAACAAACATGCTGAAGTTCAACAAAAATGTTGACTTTTAAATCCACGCCGATAGAACCTGAGTTTTGATCGCTTCACTGCGAAGCTATGGTTCGAGCGTCGTTATCAGCCCACAGCCGCGCGATAAAGCGGAATTATGCAACGATCCCAGCAGCTTCGTGCTCCGCTAGTGTGAGCCTGAAGCACATGCGCAGACGCGAAGTGCTGCCAATCGCATGGTGACTCAAACGGTCCTTCGGGGGCTGGGATGGGGCGCGTTTGATCCCCTCGACCCCTTTTATATGTCTGTCAACCTCTCGCAGCATCGGAGATCGTATATCATCGCCCCAGTCGATTCCCTTCAGTAGGGCTGGGTTGGTCGGTCGTCGTCGTCGTCGTCGTCGTCGTCGTCGTCGCCGCCGCCGCCGCCGCCGCCGCCGCCGCCGCCGCCGCCGCCGCCGTCGTCGTCACGCGCGCGTGGAAATTCGAACCCACAATCAAGGGCAACGGATGTGCGTAAATAGCATTTTAATTCCACGCGAATTCGTACATAAACCACACGAAACGACTGTCGACCGAGGGGCTGCCCCGTTCGACGTGAAGTTGCCTTCTTAGTACCGTCTACCACGACGCGCGCACGTTTTCGCAGACGCTGAGCCTCACTGCGCGATTAGACGGCACTACGAAGATTTCCAGACCCGCCCCCGGGGCCCCGGTCGCAGCCCATACTTGCGCAGGAGGTGCTTTAACGCGATTCAATTTAGCGTCCGAGGGTTAGAATGAGTAATGGAGCTACATGTACCTACGCCGGCTCGGGGCCAGTGTGCGAAACAACGTACGCCTGGGCGCGCCCACTCGAGTTCAGTAGGCAAGAATAATTTATTGTTTCCCGCCGGCGGCGGGCGGGACGTGTACTACACCTCCTGAAAATCAGGGGGACCAGAGGCAAAATTGGCCAATTATGGCCGCGCCGATGTTACGGATATGAGAGAGATGTTTCAAAATGCACAATCATTTAATCAACCGCTAAATAATTGGAGCTTTTCTGCGCCTTCCGCGCCGACGCCAAAGTCGCTCGACGCCGTCGCGAGGACCACGCCGCCCTTGGTCGTCAGCGCGGCCGCGCTGCCGTTGCCGCCCGTGCCCGTGCCGTTGCCCTGGACGCTCAGGTAGGGGTTCTCGCACTCGAGCGTCGCGCCGCGCTCGTCCGTGAGCGCGGCGCCGCGCGTCTCGAGGTAGTGGTACTCGCGGACGGTCTTGTGCGTGCCGGCGTTGACGGAGACGACGATGGCGACGATGGCCACGACGAGCGTGCTCACGAGGAAGAAGGGCCCGGCGACGACGCGCACGACGTTGCGCTCCGCCTTCTCCCGGCGGTGCAGCTCGAGCTCGGCCTCGTGCTGCCGCTTCGCCGACTCGAGCTCCGCGTCGTGGCTCTGCTTCGCGAGCTTCTTCTCCTCGTCGGCGTGCTTCTTGATGAACTTGACGAGCTCCTCGTTGTCGATGGTCCCGTCGCCGTCCTTGTCGAACTCCGCGAGCTCCTTGCGGATCTTGACCGCGAGGTCCCGGTCCTCGGCCTTGGCGCTCCGGACGATACCCGAGATGCGGTTCCCGGACGATGCCCGAGATGCGGTTCCCGGACGACGCGCCGCCTTGCGCCCCCCCCTGGGCGAAGTCGTGGTCCACGGCGACGACGCGCGGCGTCCGCGGCGTCCGCGGCGTCGCGCCGCGGCCGCCGATGATCTCCGACGCCCACGCCGTGAGCCGGGTCGCGGTCATCCTGCGGATGAAGCTGCGGCCAGCGGGGGGCGCGGGCTCCGTGGCGGCCGCGATCTCGAGGAGCCGCTTCCGCAGGCTCGGCGAGGGCGACTAGAGGGTCGACGCCTCGTCCCCGCCCGCCGCCGGCACGCGGTACGAGGGAGCGCCGGGGGCGGCGGGGCCGCCACCGCGGGGGGCAGGGGGTTTTCGACCAGGACGGGGGCCGCCGGCGGCGGCACGCGGTACTTTGGGTTGGGGATGGGCATGGCGCTGCGGTCCCGACTGGCCGGGGCGAAGAAGAAGGGCATTGTACAATGCTCCGCGCACGTGGAAGCCACCAATTTAATTTGGCCCTGGTGGGGATCTGCTGGACGAAGGTAAGCTAGTTATCCCCGCCGGGGGGGGCGGTCTTCACATGCCAGTTAGCCGCAGCGCAGGGGGGAATCGAAGGGAGAGAGAACAGCGAGGGGAGGCGTAGGGAGAGCCACGGGAGGACACGACTAGGGCGGGCGCACTGCTCGTAGCGAGATAGTAAACTCCGGGATCGCGTCCGAGCGCGCAGGATCGCTCGGGACCACGTAAGATCGCTCGAGATCGCTCGGGATCTGGCATGAGTAGACCATGCCGCTCCCTTGCCCCCGCCTGAGGTCATAGCTTCCCCCCGGCGGGGCACAGGCAAGGTGAAAAGCAAAACTTTTTGAGGCGCCAGCCGCGCGGTCGGGACTATCTGCGTTAAGCTAGCCGCGCCGGGATATTAGTCGGGTCGAGTGGGGCCTAAAGGGAGGCTAAAGACCGGAAAAAAATTCCGCGCGCGTCTACCCCCTGCTGGGTGTATCTTGTGCCGGCACAGTGTGCCGGCAGATCTAGCGGAGCTTAGTGTGCCGGCACAACCAGAAATCGCGTTTTGTCGGTGTGCCGGCACGTTTGGTCGGGCCCCAAGTCGACGGGGCCGGGGCCTGGGCGTGTGCCGGCACAGCCAAAAGCGCCGGCACAATGATTGACCTAGGAATATCAGACGATGACGCAGATCAACTCGATTATACCACAATGGATGATGAGGAATCTGTCAAAGTTACTGCGTTCGAAGAACTTGCAGAACATGCTCCCAGTAGTGATTCAGACTCAAACGCGGGCGATTGGGAGAGCGTCGACGACTTCATTGAAAGGAACAGCTTAGGTGAGGACGATGAAGGCGCGTTAATCGAACTGGACTCAAAAGCTGCCCAGGAATATGGAGATGATGGCACCCCCCAGTCTGCCCTTCCCAAACCTCCCTCAAAACCTGCCCTTCCCTTTAGCATGGCTAACTGGGCGAAGAAAAAACCTAGACGCGTTTCCGCGGACCGCGCGCGGTGTGCCGGCACACCGGAATGTGCTGGCACAAGCCGGATTCGACTGTGCCGGCACACCCCAGGGAGGAGCGTGGGAGGCCGTCTCTGCGCCGGCGCGGCTACCGGCACAGCGAGCTCGTTTGCTTTCCACCCTGGCCACGACGCGTCCGCCCCAGTCGGGGGGCGTCCACGAGGGGCGTCGCCGGCCAGGGGCTCGGGTAGTGTGCCGCTAGTGGTGTGCCGACGGTCGAACCATCGTTTATCCCCGGCGGGACGTCGAGTACCTGGATTAGGTAGGCGCTCCAAGCTGCTATGGCAGCTGATGGAATCTCCACCTTAGAGGGCCCCGCGCTCCTCGAATCTGCAGCGACGTGCAACGATCCCAGTGGCTTTGAGGTCCGCAAGCATGTGGGTGAGGCACATAAAAAGACGCGACACCCGGACGATTGCGAGGCGACGCAAACGGGCAGCCCCCAGGGGGTGGCCATGGGCTGCCCCGACGCGAACTGAGCTGCTCGCCTTCGACCGATGGTCTTTCCCGAGCGACTCGCAGCCGTTCCCGAGCGACTCGCAGCCGGGCCCGAGGCGCGGCAAGGTCCACAGACCGAGCGCCGCGCCATGCAAACGACGCTATCGACACCGATGTCGATTTCGAGCGGCTGTATCTGGGATGCCTGTTGTTTTAGGTTTGGCGCGGATGCTTTTCAGGTTTAGGCCCGGGAATGATGTTTCTAGGTTTAAGAAAATTACGTGTCGCGCTTCTAGGTTTAGAAAAAATTCGGGGAAAATCGGAGAAGAAAAAGGTGCGACGGGCGATGGGTGTCCCTTCGATCGCCATGGGACACTTGGGCCCAACGTCCGTCGCTCGGGGTCAGTGATCAGCGGCCGGTCAGCGCGCCGCCGCCGTTGGCGTTGCGGGGCCGGCCGCGGCGGCGCTCGGCGGTGATGCTCGTGATGTTCCACCGGGGCGGGATGCCGATCTTGCCCTTGTGGATGGCCATGCCGAGCGAGTGCTTGCACTTGCCGTAGTGCCAAAATTGCGGGCCTATGGCTGGGTTGTTCGTCGTAGCGGCGTTTAGCATATCCCGCCGGCGGGATATGTTAGGGCCCGTCGAATTTCCCGCATTCGAGCCTAACTAGGCTGGTTCCCCGAGTGTGCTGTCTCGCTGTCTCGCTAAAATAGAAAGAGTTGAATGGCACTCTTCGCCCCTATGAGTTCCCCCACAGCCTACCGCCAAGGCCGGGCAGCCCTGTAGCCAGATCGAGGCTTCTGATGTCAATTAGCGAACTTCTCTGAGTATGTCGAGAAGCTCGGCGAACTAAAATTCCCCGGTGGTCACCAGGGGCGCTAAGCGAGATGGTTCATGCCGGCGACTTCAAGTTCTAGCTCGGGGAATATTTCGGCGATGGCAAGATCGAGGAAGGTGAGTGCGGCGCTACGGAGCTGGATGGGGCAAAGCACGAGCTCAAGAAGCTTGTCTGCGGCGTCTTCGGTGGCCTTTTGACCCAGGAGAGATATAAATGATGAGGGCACCGCGGCAACAAGGTCTCTGCGCAGGATGGCAACGATAACAGCTTGACTTTGAGGGTCGAGGCTGCTTTCATTCTCGCAGCTATTTTGCCACAAGATCCCGTTTAGCCTTCTTATGAGTCCGGACAATGAACCAACTTTGTGTTCGCGTTTGGCCTGATCTCCGAGCCAAGTAGCGAGTGAGGGCGACCAGAGCGTAATTGTCACACGACGAATGAGAGCAAGAAAGTTACGGCGCAATAAACCGAGGCGTTCGATCTCGAATAATACTCGGAGGAAGACGTAGCACCGGTGCTCAACGCGCCGAAGCTTACGCCAATCTGCAGAGTCAGGCTGCCGTATAGGAGGCATCGTGCGTTTGTTGACTTTCTTCGGCGCAACCAGAGCAGCGGCAGCGATGAAAGGCGCTGATACAAGACCCATGGTACGAATGGGTGACGGGAGTTGCGGATTTACTCCATTTTCATCATTTGCACTCGGGCTCCAAGGTGGCGCTCGACTCGGTGTTATGCCATTGATGGCATCTCGACCTAAAAGACTCCTGGTGTTTGCCTCGTGATCGCTGGAACTTGAATTGCCCTCGTCTTCAGCTTCAATATTCAAGTCGCTATCACAGGGCTCCAAAATATTGCAGGTCAAGAACTCACCAAGTTCATGAGAGTGGCGCCAGCAAGGGTTGGTCAAAAGGGCTGTTAAAAACTCTTCCAGACCCGCACGGCGCTTTTCCATGGTAACCGCAGTCCGCGGGAACCTTCGCGGCGGTAGCCCGGGAAATCGCACTGACGAACCAGTGCTAGTTACGAGTGCTTCACGCAGAGACCAAAAGTCACGAAATCGCTTCCGCGCATAGGGTGGAGCTACACTGTCGCGAGAGATGGGGACGACTCGCTTTTCGCCACCCACCGTCGTCGCTTGCAACAACCAAATTCGATAATACGTTGCTGCCTGGGTCTCATCTCGAGATGAGTCAAGGTGCCCAGCGTTATACGGTGCGGTCATTGGTCTCTTCTCAAGCTGCTCGCAGCCCTGCCCGATTTGCAATTGAGGCTCTGTCAGAAGTTCACAGCGGCGGGCTAGTTCAATGTTAAGCCAGGCTCCGCTTCGGATGATGCCCCTCGCGATAAGAGACTCACTTGTTGGACGATGTCGAAGCAGATAATTGACTTTGATTGCTGCAGAGCTGTGGCCTTGTGAGCATCCTACAACTCTTGAGGGCACTATCATTGACCGTGTCTCAAGCGTAGCTGCAATCGCAATTCGTCGTTGACATGCAAGCACCACGTCCACGCTCTTGTCAATCGCGATGCTTGAGTCGTTATCACCAGAGGTGCGGGATTTAACATTGACTTGGGGGTGGCGTGAGGGATGGGCGTCTCTTGGTGGCGGCGAAAATGGCGTTCGAGGTTCGACAAGATGTTTGTTTCCATGAGAAGAGCAGTAAGCAAAAAGCTCGGGGTTATCCCGTCGGAGGGCATCAATTGGCGGCTCCATGTCGAGCGCATCAATCCGTTTGGCAAACCAGAGAAGACGACCATGGTCGTTGGGCTCGAGAAAAATTGAGTCCGCCGTGTAGTAGGCCATTCCATCTACAGCTGTGTCTGCAGCTGCTTCATAAAGACAGCCATGGAGTGTACGCATGCGCAGTGCAGCAACGAGCCAGGCCATTTCTGCAGCTCCGCGCCTCGTCTGAAGCGCACAATTGGCCGCAGTTATTCCAACCAACTCATCACAGACGGCCAGAGCTTCGGGGCACATTGCGGCTGCGGTGCTGCGGAGAAAGACTG
>Ga0257110_1000753_pt1 | contig 15249 bp, 15 predicted proteins | sample LP_taG_7_FD_190184 | JGI IMG/M metagenome (GOLD analysis project Ga0257110, IMG submission 190184) | Marine microbial communities from Northeast Subartic Pacific Ocean, Canada - LP_J_2015_P26_10m | ecosystem: Environmental > Aquatic > Marine > Oceanic | place: Canada: Northeast Subartic Pacific...
TTCAAAATAACCAGGTAGAATCATTACCAAAAGAAAGGAAATTATTGAATAGTTTTTACAATCTTTTAAACAGAAGCAGAAGCAGAAGCAATAGTAGAAGCAGTAGTAGAAGCAGTAGTAGAAGCAATAGTAGAAGCATTACTAGAAAAAGTAAAGGAAAAAATAGAAACAAAATAAATAGGAAAAAGAAAACGATTAAACGACTGCGATAAGTTAGATAATACAGAATTATAAGTTAAAATAATTAAAATAACATATATTAAGTTAATAACGAATATATATGTTAATTATAGCAATTGCATCCTTTTTATTATTAAACGCAATATTTTGGGGATTGATACCCGTTGGAACTTACTCTCCTCATCAACTTTTATTAAATTTTTTTAAGATTGATTACACACCAGATCTATATTTCCATTTATTTATAGGTTCTGCTTTTTATATTTTAGCAGTATTATTGATACACAAAGGAGACTCATTTTTTACTAAGAACACTATACATGATATAAGCAGCCAATAAAGACAATCCAAAATTGTAAGATACGGCTACTTTATTATTAGTTAATGTGTTAATAATATCATTATTAGTTTCGTTTTTTTCACGAAATTGGTCTATTATTGAATGGTTTAATTTCAATGTATTGTTAATATTTTGAAACGATTCTTTTACTTCTTTATAATCGCTTTTAGAAATAGGCATATTGGAAGGACCTTCTGTCACAGGACATACGTTTTTAGGACAGCGAATACATTTCGGAGTTCCTTCTGAAAATGCTTGAAACATAGCCAATGGATTGATTTTTCCAATATTTTCCATCATTCCCGGAACTAGTCCTCTCATACTGCTTCTACCACCAGTCATTGATACTCCGCCAATTTTAATGTTTCCAGTAGGGACATTATTTATGTATAAATAACGACTTACTTCTCGTCCTCCTAATTTACATTTAGCAAGTGTTTTTAAAAAATACTGATTTCCTAATTTTCCTTTGATAGCCCGACCTGTTCCTGATACCAATACTTCAGTATAGTTAATTAAACCAGCAATATCTGCCGCAAGAGCACTCATATTGCCACTAGGACTCATGCCTAATTCACTTGGTGTTCGTATAGCAGAAGAATAGTTAAAATCGCGACCCATAACACTTGCTCCTCCTTTTTTTTTGTTATTTCCCATATCAGATTGTGATTTACTTACTATCTTACCTACAAACTCTTCATTTATATTTTTATTATTAGTTAAATCTGTAAAACTCATTTATATAATAACAATATAAAATTATATTACTTATTAATTGTATCAATGAACGAATTAATTAAACTTAAAAACAAATATAAATATAAACAATATAACCGGATACCACCATTACATGATAAAACTATTGAAATTATACATAATATTATGAATGATATAATAAACCAAGTTATCAAAGAACAATGTTGCGAATCAAATACCAATACAATTATATCCCCTAAAATTAACCAGTCTCAGTATACAATACCTGATATACGTATTCAACCGTATATTGAGGAACATGAATGTAGAATATGTTTTGAAGAAGAAACCGTTGAAAATCAATTTATATGGCCCTGTAGATGTAAAGGTACCAGTAAACATGTACATAATTCTTGTTTGGAACGATGGAGATATGAAAACATGAATAATCCTGCTTTTGAAATATGTATGGAGTGTAGATATAAATATAGATTTAAACATCAATATCCTTATGAATTTCATTCACAAGTCGAGATTAACGGATGTTTTCTTATTGCGATGATTCATATACTACCTTTGATGTTTAGTTATGTAATGTCTCAGATTGATTATGTTAATTCAAATATAATTCTTAAAACGGTATTGGGGAGCAATAATTCTTTAATTAGATATATTGATTTAAACCCCACATCCACCGGTTTATCATACTGTATGTATTACAATATGGTTTTATATGCACAAAGTATTTTATTTGTATTTCTTTATCTTATATATGTTTGTAAGTTTGTTTATAGAAAAAAACAGTATTTTAAGTTATTAATAAAGGACAAGATATTTTGTTTCTTTTTTTTATTTAGATACCCTTTACTGTATCAAATATCTATGGATAATATTTCATGGTTGACTATTTTTGTTACCATATCAACTATTTACATATTTCTAGACCCTGTTTTTTATAAAATTTTATTAAAAAAACACAATTCAATACTATTTAAATTAGACATAGACAATAGTTTCTCTTTGAGAAATTATGTGGAAGAAGATGACTTTGAACAAGAACAACAAAGACGCCTACAGAGACAAATGCAAAGACAGCGACAAATGCACATTCAAATAGAAGAAATATATGAAGACAATTTACCTGAAACATATGAGTCTCCATAATCATGACGCATCAAACATAACCTATATTGCTATTAACTATAATATGTTATGTAAACTTAGAATTAATATTTGATTGATTCACTCTGTTTAGCTGCTTTGTTTTGTTCTTGTTTTGATTTTTCAACTACTGATTTAAGTTTACCTTCATTTTCACGTATACTTTGTTCGTTTTTTTGAATCTCTTTTTCTAAATTCTTAATTCTACTCCTTATCTTAGATGCACTATCTTTTACCTCATTAATTTTTATTTTTTGTTTGTATAGTTCATCTTTTTCGTTTTGCGAACATTCATCCAACCCTTCTTTTGTAGATGGTTTAACCCAATTTGTAATTTTGTACAACGAAATATTATTTAGTTGACTTATAAATAATACCAAAATTAAAAATATTAATAGTTTTACAGTATATTCAATTAACATATATATATATCCTACAGGGAAAATAATTTAATTAACATGCTTCAGGGTGTTTCTTACAAGCATCACTATTATCCACCCCACGCCCTTCTTCCGAATTTTTAAGTTTTGCGATGTTTTTCTTAGTTTGTGTTATTTTATCCATTTGCTTTTTACTAGTGGATATTAATGTTTTGACCTTTTTCATCAAGTCTTTTATAGTAGTTTCAACGTTAATTAGAATATTTCTACTGCCACTCATTTTCTTTTTAAAACACTCCGATTCTTTGGAAGATTTATTGGGATTGCAAGTCATTCCTTCAATCATATATTCTACGTTTGGAAAAACAATACTGAACAATATGTGATTTATGATAAGAAATAAGAAAAATATAATTAATAAAATGTGTACGTTCATATACTTTATATTTAGAAATATATTTTTGCGTAATACATCATAACAATATAGTTATTGTAAATTAAAATAATAAAATGTGTATATGTATTATATATAATGTTGAAATATAAAGATATATCTTGTTGCTCAACCACCTCTAAATCAAAGGTAGAAACCATAAGTTTAATTCCAAATGACTTTGTTTATAGAAACAGTTGTCCAACTAATACCAGAAGTCGAGCCAGTGTTATTAAGTCAGGTCAACAACCAAACAATCGCCCCTACTCTTACTCTTACCGAGAACATTTAAAAAACAAGCGATTTGCTACGTACCAGCAAAAATTACCTAAGGAGCGTTCCTACGCAAAAGGAACTACATTAACAAGTAGCACCTCCGGTAACTGTGATTCTACATGTAACAAAACGCATTTTAATCCAAGTAACAAGAAATTTATGACACAAGGTGCTGTGACCAGCGGAGGTCGATTGGAACGATTAAAATACGATACAATTACAAACGCAAATATATGTAGTAATGATCCTACCAAATGTACGGGTGTATATGTAGGAGACAAACAACGATTTACGGGAAGTTATAATGAAAGTACGGATGCGAATTGTCCACAAAATACAGCTAAACATCGTGTTATGGGTGCTTACCCGTACAACAATGGATGTGCGCGATTTTAATAAGAGAAATAATACAAATACAATACATTTTAATAGATAAAATAAAATGTGTTTTTTAATTTAAAGGTTATATATAAATAAACCGTCCAAAGTAAATATGATGTACACTATGAATATTTTTAACAATAAATACGCTCCTAAAAATGAAAATCCTCATCAATTGACGAAGAATAACCCTAATATAAACACTACGCGAACAAACTGTAACGCAACACCATTCCGTATGCCATACAACCACGTAAGAAAAAAAAGTAATTGTGGTCCGTGTGATACAAATGTAAAGGTTCAAAAAGACCCAATGTCCCTTGCTGCTGGAGACGGAAACTGTTTTTGTTACGACCCAACCATTCGTAATTATTTAAATAAAAATGGAATACCACAGCACGATTTCATTTTTGATCATTACAACGTTATGTATAAACGAGCAATGGTTTATGAAAAAAATACGTCTGGAAATTTATATGGAACAACTGATGTATCAAATGTATTTTTTTCAACCAATCAAGACCCATCCAATAATAAAGTAGAACCATGTTCTACTCTTGTATATAAGTTTTCAAACCATACCAATAGAAAATATGGAGCAACTAGTCAAAAATCAAGAATAAATCGTTTAAAATACAACAATACAACTGCTATGCAATCGAGATTTTATAGTTTTGATTGTAAAGATAATTTTAAATGTTTACACGATAGTTTACCTTTAGCTAGAACTATCGCAAATTCATCAAGTTGTACAGACCGAAGAAATGGAACCAAAAACTCGTGCAATTAACAAATGCCATTTTAAAATTGAAAAGAAAAGACCAACCACACAAAATTATACAACCATAACGTAATATAAACCATGAATCACTCTACTATATCATTAAACCAAATCAAACCAAAACGATCATCTTTTAATACAATATTTAAAGATGCTTATCGTTATGGGTTTTCATCACAAGATCCCAACACACAGTATTATACTCAAATTCACAATTTAAATAAATGCTGTGCTGCTGAAAAAAACGTTAGTATATCACAGTGTTATATGAGTATTGATATAAATAAATTCCTTTATAAATCGTCTGTTAATAAACGCAAACACTTCGCACGTCAAACGGTTGAGTTTTTAGAAAATGGCGAAGTATATTCTCAACCGGCGATTGATTATATAAGTGAACGCATGGAATGTGGTCATGTAATTACGGTTACATTAAGTTTGGAAAAATACATATACGATCATGACGAAAATACTCATGTTACACATTCAACCTTATTAATATTTCACCCAAAAACCATAAAAGGAATCTCTACATCAACATACAATATGTTTTACATTAATTCACATGGTGGATCATTGCTTTATACAAACTTTCATGAAAACCCAATTGGAAGGAACCGCAATAGTATTAAAAAAACAACATTTGACAAGTCGATCGATTTCATCGTAAACAATGCTTTTGTAAAAGCATTGAATCAATACAATCGTGAATATCAGGTAAAAACACATGTATGTTATGATTTAACAAGACAGCACAATTATTTAGGAATCAATCTTCAGGCATACGATAATTACGGTGCTTGTTTTATATTTCCTATTTTGTTTAATCTGTTGATTCATACAAATTACAACAAGTATTTTATCAACAAAAACGGGACATATTCTATTATTGTAGAAAAAACAGTTGAATGTTTTCTAGAAACAAACGATATTGATTTATTTGTATATCATGCTTTGGCTCAAATTGACGACCGCATCAATACGTATTTGGCAAGTTATTATTCGAATATGAAAGAACTAAATAAACAACGTAAAAAAAAAGTTAAGACCAGAACAGATCACCTAAAAACAATATGTATGGAAGAAATACAAGAAGAATTGTATGACTCTATCGACAAGCATTTAGATATTTATACACATCGATTTGTAAAAGCAACCTTAACAAAAACAATACAATTTATAAAGCAAGATTGGTCAATGTATCAACCTGAAATATTTGTTTAAATATGGTTATTATATTACCCGATAATCAATTCAAAAACTTTTTATAAAGTTAAAAACGTTATAATATAATCTTTTTATCTTAAAATGGAACAACAACAAGAAACTCAACAAGAAACTCAACAAGAAACTCAACAATCAATATCAGAAAAAAACGCGGTTTATAGTAGTGAAATAAAGACAACCATTAGTTGTCCAACTTCTATATGTGATGTTAATGGTAACGTGTTGCCCAATGGTAATTATTATTTTACTATACATACTCATAATGATGAATATTGTAAAGGTTCCCTTACAGCAAAAGGACAGTATGGGGAATTTACATTTAAAACAATAGATATTATTAAAATGATGTCTATTGCGCAATCAAGACTTGCACGTCGTTCTGGACTGCAAGAAGATGGTATGCCAGATTACATATCTCCTCCTATTTCACCTGAAAATTCAAATTTAACAAAACAATTGGATGAAAAAGATGTCATTCATAATTATTTTTACACCCCGGACCAATGTTCTATTTGTTTATCTATGATATCCAAAAATAGAAAACGATTGGTATGTAACCATAGTTTTCATAATTTGTGTATATCCAAATGGTTGGCTCGAGACCAGCGATGTCCCGTTTGTCGGTGTATTCATGTAGAACGCCCACGCAGAAGACAAACTGTAGGGGTAGACATGGATATAGATAATGATGTTGAACGTGATGTATCGCATACTACAATGAATTTAAGACGTCGGTATAACAATTATGTTATTCCTAGAAATAATTATGTAAATGGTCATACTTACAGCAGAAGAAATACTACAGAAAATAAATATACTTACAAAAAATAATTTAAATTGATTTGTATTTACGATAAAAACATTAAAAATAATTGATATTATAATATAAATATTGTAATTTAGATGTTTTCCAGTAAATTATCTTACACTATACATAAACTGGATCAAGAGTTTAGAAAAATAGAAATTAAAAAAAAATATAAATTAAAAGTTATTAGTAGTCCAACCTTAGGAAAAGGAAGACAGCGTCCCACAAGTTAGATAAAAATTAAAATAAAAACAAAAACCTATTTGATTTTTGTTTGTATATTATTATAATTTCTTTGATATTTTACAATTTAAATTGGGATATTTTTGATACAATTTAAATATTGCCTGTTAGTTTGAAATATTAATCCCATTTCATATGGGTTACGTCTTTACAATATGATTTATACAATTCTAGTTCTTCATTAGACAAGTTAAGATTATCTTGTGATTCGATGTACTTTGTTTTTAGGAATTTATACTTTCTTTTTAGTATTTCCACTCGACCAACTAATTTGTTGATTAATACTTTCTGTTTTTTGATTAATTGTCGTGATTCAACAACGGACGATGAAGGCATTACTTTATGATTTTCCATTTCAATAATTAAATATAATATTACATTTTCATATTGTGTTTATTTCAAATCAATTTATTTAATATTTATACTGTAAAATATAAGTTTAATTTTGTAACTATTTTTATAAGAATTCTATAACAAATGAAAAATAATTCAAATTATAGTCTTTTTCTACAATTATTCTGTATGTTTAATGCTGTTGTTCCTGTTTTTACAAAAAATAGTGGATATATTCCTGAACTAAATACAATCGCAGAATCATGTTGTCAGCATACAGCATCGTGGGACGACCCTTTTTCATTAATGTGCAGGAATTGTGCTTATTATACTATTTCATTAGGCGAAGAGATGAATCATTATTACTATACTACCGACGATGGTCCCGATTACGAGATAACATGCATTAATCATTATCGTAATAATGTTTTTTGTTCTGGAAAGAATAATGAAAATGGTGGTAGACCGTATTATTCTGCTCAGTGTGACGAATCTTGTATTAATAGATACAAAACGAATATTGATAAAAATTATTTATGGTTAAGAAGAAGTGATAATTATGGAAAAAGACCAAATTGTCCTACCATAATGATTAATAATACGGATTATATAGAAGCAACATTACCAGAATGTAAAAAAAAATGTATAGATGAGAAAACAGGTAGATGTAATGTACTGTCAAGGTATGCTGATTATGTGTTGCGACCAAAAAATATAGATACATGTCGTTTTTATGCTTGCCCAAATATATCGAATGTTACATGGATACCTCAGACCTCTCCGGGAAGATTTGCGTACCAATCAATATCTTATATGTTTCATTTAAGACATCACACCGTCCCATATATTAAATATATTACAAAGGAAAATATCATCAATAAGACAAATATCATCAATAAGACAAATATCATATATAAGATTATTTATAAGCACAGATATATTGATAAACATATAATTAGAAGTGAAGATGATTTAAATTATTCGATGGTATGTAACTGTACTAGAAATCATGACAGAAATAATACCCCATTATGGGTTATTATTTCATTTATTAGCTTATTTGGTTTTGCTGCTCTGGTAATATGTAAGTGCACCTGGAATTGTTGTATTAAAAAGATATGCAACGATATACTCGATGATTTTGTAGATGACTACATATTTTGCGGATACAAAGAACAGATAGATAAAATCTGCTGTTGCTGTAAAGTTATTTGTTGCTGTAACGATTTAATTAACGAAGATAAGCAAACTGAAGAAGAAGAAGAAAACAATGAAATACGTAAAAATCAGGAATTAAGATTGGAGTTGTTTAATATGCAAAATAAAAACAATAGTAACACATCATCGCCAACGCACGAAACTCGTAAAACATTTGAAATATAATCGGATAAGTGCCTACTAGGATTAGATTAAAATTAGATTAATATTAATATTAGATTAATATTAATATCATTCGGCGTTATCTTCTTGTTTTTTTCCACATATTATTAATCAATTATAGTAAGGGGGTGATTTTTAATTTTAGTTGTTTTATTCTTTCCTTAACTTTTAAATCATATTTAATGCGAATATTATCGACTCCGCATTTGTTTTTCACCCAGTAATCTTTTAGACCGTCCTTTTTTTGTTGTTCTTTAAAGTCATCTATACCATTTCTGTGAAAATGCGGAATGTATTCATAATGCTGTCTTCCATCTGCTTCAACACAACAAAGAAGACGTCCATCTTTAATAATAGCCATATCAATACGCATGTATCTCTTATAACCGAACTTTTCATCAAGATTATATTCGGAAATGATTTTTACATTTGAATGTCCCTTAATTATATCCCTTAGTGTTTTTAAGCAACTTTCATGCAATTTAGAATGTCTGCACAATGGGGCAATGAAGGAACCCGGTATAAAATCGTTATTGAATTTTTTGCCAGGAGTAAACCATTTATTACCTTTTTTATCCATTCCTGTATAATTCGCTTGAACAATACCTTGGTCGATAAGCTTATGAATTAATTCATAAATTATCCATCCCTTTTGTTTATCGCCATCTAATTCACTTAACGTAAGCTGACGATTAATAAATGATTGATAAAACGCCTTATTTTTTTTTAAAGCAATATCCTTAATATCATTTACCATGGGATTTATCAAATAAGTTTGTGAATACTCGAACAAGGTCCTTAATTGTTCCATTACAGTTGTGTCTTTTAGCTTATCACGAATCTCTTTCTGACTGAATGTATTATTATCCCTATCGATAATGTTAAATAATTTAAACCCAAGGTATCCGTTATGTTTTTTATTTTTTGTATCATTGTAATTATAGTCCCCTATTAGAATGGTATTTAAATCATCCTTAACATTAAATGGAACTATAGCGTATATCATTTTCGCTAACATGATGGCTACCATATGATAACATTTTTGAGAAGAGTAGTCTCTTAATTTACGTAAATTAGATGGATTCATTTTGAATTTGAAGTTGATTAGTTAATACAATTTATATTGTAGTGCAAAAAAATTGTCAATTTATAGTATTGGTCAAATTCATCCATATCCTGCTATTCAACTTATATTAATTTATTAATTATACAACCGTTTCTTGAAATCCTTCACCGACCAAATCACTCAACAGATTATTATAATTTTTACGCACTTCTTCAAACAACTCTTTTGTAAATTTATACTCCATCATAATACTAGATATCATTTCAGAGTGTAACTTCCATGCAGTATCTACTTCATTCAAAATCTCATAGACAATACCATTATCCTTATTCAAAGCATTCATAAGCCACCTATTTTTTCTACCAATTATATCAACTCTTTTACCAATATCTCCCTCATCAATACTTACCAATTCTTTCCTCCCATTTACCTCCTTCACCAAAACATTTCTACCATTAAAATCACTCACTCTAAATATCCCCCTTACTATTCCAATCTTAGCAAATTCCTTGAGTAATCTCCTGTCATTAAGTAATTCTGCCTTCATTTTTCCGACCTCTGTCCCTGGAGTAATCTCATCCATTACACAATAAACAACATGACCTTCTTTTTCACCATTCACAGTCACTTCCCAATTATCGGCCCAATATTTTGTTTCTTTAGATATCTTTTCTACTCTAAAATCAGACAATATTCTTTTCATTCCAATACTATTCAGTCCAAATAAGGGTTTGCATTTATCCAATACACAATAGTCCCTGTTATAGTTCATACTCTTCCTGGACTCCTTCCAAATTGTATCCTTATATTTAAAACACATTACCTTATTTCCACAGGTTGTATTCCCACACAATTTCAACTTACTATCCATCCATAGCCACATCTTTTTTGGCAACTTATCTTCTAACTCACTAAAGACAGGAGCCGGTCTCATTTTTTTAATCATTTTAGTCTTCTCCTCTCTTTTCAACTGGCTAACTGATTTTGCCTTTACACTTTTCACCCTAACTACAAATTTATCCATTCCTTTTTTATTTTCTTTTTTATTTTCTTTTTTATTTTCTTCTTTTTTCTTTGTTTTTTTGTTTTTAAGGGATTTCTTTTTTCTAATCTTAATAGGGTTGTCTAGTTTCTCTTGAATATAGTAGTCTCTCCATTCTCTTACATAAAATTCCTTATCTTCATCTACTACTACACACCCTTCTTTTGCAAAATCTGCTTTATTTTTACCCATCTTGCGGCCTTGGCTAGTATGCATATCAATACAGTAGGCATCAATCTGCCTATACTCATTGCATTTCTTCAACAAATCAGCGTCGATACATCGTCCTGATCCATATAATTCTCGTAAACTACTTAGTAAAGCCTGACTATTATCTTCTGGAGTACTACACTTCATTGCCATATCAATACAAGAACACAGGAACATAAACCTTTCTCCTCTTCCTAATTTAAAGAATTCATTTAATTTATAATCCATCACCTTCTTATATACAGAATTCGCCTTTACTACCTCAGTATCAAACAAATATTCCCATACCATATAAATATTATCTTTTCTCCTATACCTTACTACATCTCCTTTTTTCTCTCCCTTAAATATTTTAAACATCCATTTAAAACATTCGTCATTTTTTCTCTCAAAACACTCCACAAATCTTTCAAAATAAACAGTATCGTCCAATCCACAGTCCTCATTAATAATACGGTGACTCCACCAACTTCTAAGGTCACTATTTCTTCTGGAAATACGGCCTTCTACCAAACACTTACACATTAGTATAAGAGTTTCGCCAGAACTTTTCCTGTTCTCTTGAAACTTTTCAATCATTTCCCTTAAAACAATATATCGTTCGGTCTCAGCAAACAACAACTCTTCATCCATCATTACTATAATCCTATTAATAAGATTAGTAATTATTGCCTTACAGGTTTTCTGCTGTTTCTCACTAGAGGCATACAGTTCAAACTTATATATTTCATAAGCACACCAGACCATATCATCAAATTGTTTTCTCCTTAAATATTTCTGCATTCCACTTTTAAGGATATCTAATTTATACCCATTCTGGCTTATACTACTAAAACATGTCCTATATTTCATTTGCATCATAGTTTCTTTTAATATAGAGCTCATTTTGGTTACTTATTATTATTTATTAAATAAAAATAATAAGTTCGAAAATTAAATCAATTTGAGCTATAGTAATCTGTAAAGAATTTAATAGCATCTTTGTCTAGTGAATCTATTATTGGTAACAACTTTAATATTTTTTTGTGTTTTTTGTAAATATCAATATATTTTTCTGGTATATTTAATTTTTTAGTATAATAAGCATTATGTTGCCTTTGCTTTATAGTTTCGTTGTTTTTATAATAATAAATACGAAAATATTCTGGATCGTTTGATTTTATAGTTTCGTTGAGTTCGCCAGCAGTCTCTAATTCCATTTTAAATATAGTAAAGCAATATAGTGTTTATTATTAATCAATTTATACATCAGTTTTTATTTGCCAAAAATATATTTGTAGGCATATAGTTGTTATGATGTAAAATACCATGTTCTGCACACCATCGTACGCATTTTTTAATATTTTGGTTTTTCATTATTTCCATCTTTTCTTTTGATTTATCTTGGTAATGTATCAGTTTAATTGTATTCATAATATTTTCTATTTGTTGTTGAGTAAAAATAGAGTTGATTTCGTTCAACTTACTTAAATAATAACTATTTAGTTCGATGTCCAAAATACTTGCGATTTCATATTTATCGAAATCAATATTATCCAACACATACAATATGTCATGAAATCGATTGTATATAGACGATGTATCACTAAACTTAAAATATTTACATACTAAATATTTCTCACTATTGGCATGCCGACTCGTATTTGGTTTAACAATATAAACCTTTTTATAAAAACAGTTTAACAAATAAATCAACTGTGTAGTGCTTTTCAAAAAGATATCAAAAACCTTTAATATAAATACGCCATTGTATTTTTGCATGACTATAGCATACGCAACTTGTGTAAAAAGTAACCGAAAGGCATTGTTTTCCTGATTATTAAAATCGGCAGAAAAATCAAACCCCCCATCGGCTGTAATTATATTCATACTGTTCTTATACATAAGAGCCATGTGCTTATAATTCTCAATATTGTATAGATTACCGTTTCCCGTTTTTCCCTTTTCAATAATAATATTTTTATAAGTTTTTAATAAATTATCACTTTTTTTCCATCCAGGAATACCGTTGTCGTCGTCACTTGTCAATGTAATTCCATAATAAGTATCTAATGGATTAGAACGCATAAATGCTGTTGCCTCAATAAATCCTCCGGGACCTTCTGCCAAGTGAAAACTTTTTAAACTGGAATAATTATTAAGAATATTGAAATGTTTGTATATTTCAACTAATTTAAAAAACGCCCTTGATACTGGTTTTATTTTGGAAATAGCATAATTCGTATGAGGTAAATTACTGTGTATAAATTCGTATGGATTTGTGTATTTCTTTAATGTGTCCCATTTTTTATAATTTTGATTTATCAACTCTTTTGAATTATTTAAATACTTATGAATGCTTTTACTTAAATATACATCAGTATTTTCTTCACTCGTTTTAAATTTAAATTTAATATTAACTGATTTTAATATATGATTGCAATCTGGTAATAAATAATATAACATATTGGATTCTATATTATTTATATAATTAATTTTATATTGTTTTGATTAGGTTTGTTATGTGGCAAATAAAAATCATATTTTACATAGTTATATGTTTACACTAATCGTATTTTGCGTTTCAACTTAACTACGCTTCGTTTTATTACCATTTTATTATTTTTCATTTTCTGTATCCGTTCTTTATTTTTATCAATAGTGTTGTTTGCTTTTTCCATTTGGATTTTAAACACATTGGCTGCGTCTACATTCCGTGTCTTTTTAAATATGAAATAATTATTCAAGAATGATATTTTTTTCTCGTTATCGCTTAAATTTAATGAATCACCAATTCGTTTCTTTGACATTTCTTTATTTTCAATATCATTTCCCATTTTATTGAATAATCGTTGAAATGAATCTATTCCCGTGAATATACCAAACTGTTTACATTCGTCCGCATCTATTGGGCTAAATCCATACAATTCTAATAGAATCTTAAAATAATCAAAATTTACTAAGTATTCTGGAAATGTTTTATTTATAGACTCTTGATAAACATCGACTCGAAATCCAACGCTGTTAATATTACTTGGAAATTTATCTTGTTGATACATTTTTTTTATTTCCCACATTTTTTGTTTATTTTCAATGATATACTCGCTTTCTCCATAACTTTTAGCTTTCAACATGTTAAATACTTTAACACCGTCGTAGCATGTTCCAATAAAATAACCATTCGTTTTACAATTCTCTGAGATATTTCTGAGATATTCATTTAATATTTCGACATTTTCAAAGAAGTAATGCGTTGAAAACATATTGGAAACAACATCAAATCCTTCTTTACAAATACCGTGATTTTCGTAAACGACTTTCCCCAATACTTCTTTATCTTTGCTCCCTTTTCCATAGATCGCATCCATAATTTGCACACCCTTTGGATCCAATATACCATTGCCATTTCTTAAATTACGACCACTGTCAGCATTAATAAACAAACATTTCGGGGCTTTTCTATATTTACTTTTAAATTTTAAATATCTGGCACACGCACCGTCTTTTCTATTTTCTAAATTCATTTTAGATAAATCTAGTCCCAAAACAAAGTCTAAATTTGACTGGTACCACTTCCACATGTCCCCCGCTCTACCAACTGACATATCGATAAGGGTGTCCTTGTGTTTAGCAGCATTTGTAATTAATAAATGTTTTACATATTTATTATGAAAATCTCGCAATGACCTTGTATTAGTGCGTGTGTTTTGTTGTTTATAATACACTTCGTTGTTCTCTAAATCAAATCCATCAATGCCGCTCAACATATTTCGAGTTATTGGGTTGTGTATTGACTTCCACACACCATTCGCAACATGATACGCATTTCCGAAATTTTTATTTCCACTTCTATAATCTGCCGTTTTATCATGCCTTACTCGAATAGGGACCCATTGCCAATATTTTTCATTCTCCTTCACATATTTAAATTCTACGATGGTTTTATCTTCAAATGTCTCTGTGTTATCTTCAATAAACATATTGCCATCTGATAATGGGATATTACATAAATGAACCTTAAAACTAGGACTAGGTTCTGTTGGAAAGAATGGAACCGGTTTATAATCGCGATTATCGTATGTCAAGTTTTCAGGAAATTTTCCATCGATAACATCTTGACATGGATTTACAAAACCATGTTGTGATGAATTAAACCCTACGCGTAACTCAATTGTTTTATATTGAAGCATCTGATTGTTACTATTTACCATATCATTGCCTTCTTGAAATATGTGTTTTATTTTGTCTCGACCGGTTTCTGTTTTTTTTGTAACTATCAAGAAGTCTATTGTATTGTATTGGGGAGGTTTCCATTTAAAACTATGTTTCCAAG
>Ga0257110_1000754_pt1 | contig 15237 bp, 6 predicted proteins | sample LP_taG_7_FD_190184 | JGI IMG/M metagenome (GOLD analysis project Ga0257110, IMG submission 190184) | Marine microbial communities from Northeast Subartic Pacific Ocean, Canada - LP_J_2015_P26_10m | ecosystem: Environmental > Aquatic > Marine > Oceanic | place: Canada: Northeast Subartic Pacific...
TCGGCGTGGGCATCCTGTCCAACATCCCGGTCGCGAGCGTCGTGAACGAGCGCGATGCGGGTTCCGGACGATCGTGGCAGTCGCAGAGACAGTCCGTCATCAACGACGGTCAGACCCGACGCTCCCCGGCGACGTCCCCGACGCGAACGCGCGACACGATCGCGAACTCGCCGCTGCGTGAGCTGCGAGGCTACGCGCGAACGGAGACCGCCCGGCGGGGCCCGAGGCGATCGAAAGGCGCCAACGAGCGCGCGCCGAACACCCCGGAGGTCAAGACCGGCGCGACCCCCGACGAGACCGCGCGGTGGAAGAGCTCCTTGCGCGAGGAGATACGCGGCGAGAACGCACGACCGAGGGACAGCGCCATGCATCGAAGTTTGCGACAGCCCCGCGTAGACGAATCGTCGTCGGCGGACGGCGGCAGGGAAGCCGCCATCGACGCGCTCATCGCCGAGCACGAGGACGCCCTCTCAGCGATGAAGGACGAGATGGACGGGGAGCGCGCGGAGATGCTCGCGGTCGCCGAGCGGATCAAGGCTGAGGCGAGCGAGGGCGTCGCCGCGGCGGCGGCGCAGTGGCACGAGGAACGAAAGTTTCTCAACCTCCGCGCCGACGACCTCGAGACCCAACTCAAGACTGCCGCGCAGACACACGAACACGAACGAACCGAGGCTGCGCAGACGTTCGCGACGGAAAAGGCGACGCTCGACGCGCGACTGAGGGACGCGCAGACGGAGGCGGCCGGCGTGGAGGCTAAGATGACGGAGAGGTTCGACGCGGAACGGAGAGGTTTCGAGACACGCGCCGAGTCCATACGAGCTGAAGCCGCCGCCGAGGTGGCCGCGGCTCGTGACGCGCAGGGCCGCGAGCACGAGCGGTGTAAAGCCGAGGTCGATCGCGCGAACGCGCAGATCCGAACGATGCTCGAGGACCACGCCGTGGAGCTTCGCGAGGCGACGGAGCACCTAGAAGCTTCCTTAGCGCGATTCGAGGAAAACGCGGCTCGAAGGCTCGAGCAAAAGGCTGCCGCGTGGACACAGGAGCGAGAGTCGCTCGAGTCCGAGGCTGAGGCCACGCGCGTGGTGCTGCAGACACAGCTGGACGCCGCCAAGGAGGACGCGAGCGCCTATCGCGAACACATCGAGGGGAAACTCGCGACGCTCACGGAGGAGGCCGAAACGCACAGGAGACGAGCGCGAGAGGCCCGCGAGGTCGCCGTCGAGGCTGAATCCATCCGCGCGGAGGCTGTGGCGTCCGCGGAGGCCTGGAGGAAAGAGGCGGAGCTCGCCAGGGCGTTCGCGGAATCCGCGCGGATCGACGCGCAAACCACGCTCGCGTCGGAGCGCGCCGCGATCAACGAGGAACTGGAGGCGATGCGCGACGCGCACGAAGTTCGAGTCGCGACCGCCCGCCGCGACCTCGAGGAGGAACGCGCGAGGGACGCGGAGAAGACGGGTAACGCGGTGGCAGCCGCCGAGGAAGGCGTCGCCGCGGCGCTGGTGCAGGCGTCCGCGTCCATCTCCCGCGAAGCCGCCGCGTTTTCCACCGCTCTCACCCTCCGAGCCTGGTGGTTCCACGCAAAATATCGCGGCTCGGCGGCTCGGGACGACGCGGTCAACGCGCTCGTCGGCACGAAAACCCGGGCGCTCGCGCGATGTGTCGTGCGCGAGTGGTGGCACGCGGCGTGTACGAAGCGAAGGGTACCCGGCGCGGTTCGCGCGTACGAGCACAGGGCGGCGCAGAGCGCGTGGATCGCGTGGGCGAGGCACTGCGCTTTCCGCAAGTTTCTCAACGACAGAGCGGCGGAGTACACGGCGCGACGGGACAGCGAACGCGCGAGGCAGACCAAGCTGGGTTTCATGCGGCTGTGGCAGATGGCGGTGAGGTACGAGGATCACGTGCGCGTGGCCCACAACAGGGTCAACGCCAAGCACCGCATCGCGACGCTTCGCAGGTACGTCCGCGCCTGGCTCGACTTCTCCAAGACGGAGATGCTGCTCGACACGATGATCGAAAGGTTCGCCGAGCGCCGCCGCGCCGCGAGGATACGCTCCGTGTTTCACACGTGGTTCGTCACCGTGTGCGCGGACAGGTACGAGGATAACCTCGCCGCGGCTGCGACGCAAAAGTTTTGGTCGTACAAGGGCCGGCGAGTCCTTCGAGGCTGGTACGCGGCGTCGCGGGAACTTTGGCTCGATCGCAGAGTCGCCGGGTCCTACCACGTCAAGGTGCGTAGACGCACGATACAACGGTGCTTCCACTCCTGGAGACACCACAGGCGCGACGAGCAATACCGACGGAACATGGTCGCCAAGGCTAAGAGGCACCACGCCGGGCGGGTGAAAACGCTGGCGATGAAAGCGTGGCGGTCGGCGACGGAAAAGTCCCGCCGCCGACACGTGGCGCTCCGACGGTTTAGAAAACGGTTGGAACGCAAGCGTTTATTCCGCGGGTTCATCGCGTGGCGCACCGCGTCGCACTTCGCCCTGCAACTCCCCGGCATGGTCACCGAGATGCACCACAGGCGGGTGCGGCGACGGGGCGGGCAGGTGTGTTTCTACGCGTGGCGGCGGCAGGTTCGAGCGACGGCGGCGAGATTTTTACAGGCCGCGGCTCACAACGGAAGACACCACACCTCGCGCGCGTTCCGCAGGTGGCGGGCGTTCACGTCCGCCAAGACCCGCGGGGTACGGTCCGCGAACGACTCGTTCGCCAGGAGGCTGAGGGAGAGCGCGGCGAGGGCCGTCGCGGCGCTTCGGTCCAACGCGGTCGCGGCCCGGATGGTCGCCAACGGGTGCGCCGTCATCGCCGCCCGGCGGAGGCGCCAGGCGCGTTCCCGCGCCTTCGCCGCGTGGGCCTCCTCGGTGGTCACCACCAACGCGGACCTGACGCGTCATCGCGTGATGCGTCGCAACAGGCGCGCAAAGTACGTGCTCGAAGGGTGGTTCCGGGTGATAACGCAGACCCGGCTCGCGACTACCCTGGAGAAGAGACGAGAAATTGCGATCCAAAGCTTTGTGGATATCCGCAACCAGAGGCTCGCGGTGAAGGCGTTGAAGGCGTGGGTGACGTACGTGGACGTCGCGACGCGCCACGAGCGTCGCGTCGCGAAGATGCGCACGGTGCGGCTGGCGCGTGTGACCTTAGTGGGATGGCGTAGCCGCGTCGCCGCGGGGGTGATTTTCCGGACGGCGATGACCACACGCCTCGGCGCGGCGGCTTCGTCGCGGGTCACGCGCGCGTTTACCGCGTGGCGCGTGCTCGTGGAGGTCCGCGGCGGCGCGCGTACGATCGCGACGCGCGGGTTCATCGCGCGGGACCGCGAGCGCCGGCTCGTGGAGTGCCTGCGTCGATGGGTCGACGTCGGGAGCCGGGCGATGGACCGGCGGGCGGAGTATCACGTTCGGAAGGTTACGCGGTGGCGCGCGAAGATGGCGCTCAAGGTTTGGCGCGTGATGAAGCGGGGGGCGACGTACAGGCTGGACGTGGAGCGCGCGGAGGAGGTCCGCGCGACGACTCGGCGGGAGACGGCGCTCGCGCGGCGGTTCTCGCGGCGCTGGCGCGAGACGGCGAGGGTCAAAGCCACGGAACGGATCGAGGACGTGAGGGCGTGGCAGTGCGCGTGTCGACACCTGGCGCGATGGGGTGCGCGGTGCTTCATCGCGTGGTACCGCGCCGTCGTGGTCGCCAACCGCAGGGTTCGTAACCAACGCGGTAGGGTCCTGGATCGCAAGGCGCTCGGCGCGCTTCGAGCCTGGCGGCTCGACACTTTCCTCGGGGAAAAGTCGAGGGATTCGCGCCGAAGCCGCCGCGGCGACGCGCTCGCCCGCAGGCGCGTGACCCGCGGTATGATCGCGTGCGCGCGCGCGTGGTACGCCGAGGCTGCCTCCAAGCGCCGCGGCCGCGAGGTCGCCGAGCGTATGGTCCGCAGGCACGCGCACGCGAGGCTCGTCGCGGCGTGGCGGGCTTGGGCGCAGCTCGCGCTCGCCGTCTCCGCCTACCGAGAGGAGGCTGAGATTGGCTGCGTCGCCGCGTGGAAACACCGGGGCGTCGCGCGCGTCTTCCAGGCGTGGCGCGCCGTCGCGTGGAACACGCACAGCAAGTATCCTCACAGGATCGCGTGGATGAACGCGCGGCTGGAACGAAAAAGGCTACGCCACGCGTTCCAATCCTGGAAGATCGGCTTCCACCGCGTCTTGACCCGGGCGAAATCGGCGCTAGAGAAACGCCTCGTGAAGACTACGGTGGCACGGTGGTTCGCGACCACAAAGTCCGCGACGGACGCACGGACGCACCAGGGCGTGAACATCTGGAGGTCCGAGCGCAAGGCGTGGACACGCGCGAGGGTCACCACGGCGCGGGCCGTTCGCGTATGGTCCCTAGAGGCGAAACGACTCGGATACCTTCGACGTCGATGCGCGTCGATGCGACGTAACGCGGACGTCACTAAGCGTCTCAAGGCGTTCACGTGGTGGCGGTACGAGACCACGCGATGCGCCCGCGATGAGAACAGGGTGCGTAACATGGAGCACCGCGTGCTGACCATGTGGCGCCGGCGGCTGGACTGGGACAACCTCGCCGCGGGCCACGCCGACGTTTTCTTTGCGCGAAACGTCAAGGGCCGGAGCGTGTCGTGGTTCAGGGCGTGGGCCACCGAGGCGGCGCACGGCGCGTTCGTTCGCGGCACGCGCGCCGCCCTCGTGGAGCGCGTCGACCCGCGCAGGCTCAAGCGATGGGCCTTCTACGCGTGGCACAGACGGCTGTGGCTCAAGGCGAGGACCGGCGCGAGGCTCTATACCCAAGAGTCGATGTCGTGGAAGCTCCTAATTCGCTCCGACGCGGGAACCGGCACGGATGATTCTCGCTCCGAGATAGGAACCGGCACGGACGATTCGCTCTTCGCGCTCGCGACACTCGCGTCCATCCCGGAGGCGCACGCGTCCGCGCCCGTGGTCATCGATCGCCCGGTGCGTCCTGGGTCACCCGGGTCCTCGGAGCCGTCCTCGTCGGCTCCCGCCTCGCCTCTCGCGCCGGCGCCGACCCCCGCGGGGCACCGCGCGGATACCCCCCGGGCATCCCCGGGCGACGACGAGTTCGCGTTCAGCCCACTCGCGCCCGATAACGTCACCCCCGATAACGTCAGGCAGCTCCGCCGCGAGCTCGACGCCGCGCGCGAGGAGGCGGCGGATGCCAGGGAAGACCTCGCCGCGGCGGAGGAGATTTTACGGGAGATGAACGAAACGCGCGTCGACACGGAAGCCGCGTTGGACGCCGCGAGGCGCGAGGCGGAGGCTGCGCACGAGGAGGCACGCGCGTACGCGCAGACGACGCGGTCCCAAGGGACGACGCCACCGGCGTCCCCGAGGTCCGTCCCGGGGTCCCCGCTGAGGTCACCGAGCGGCGGCGGCCCCGCGAACATCTTCGACTTGGCGTACGGTGAAACCTTCGCCGACGCCGACCCGCTCACGCCCGAACCATCCCCGCGGGCACAGATGCAACAACAGATGCAACAACAACAGATGCAACAGCGCCCGCCGTCCCCTGGTCCGCCGGTCAGGGAGGACGACGAGGACGTCTCCTCCGCGTTCAAATCGTGGCGCGCGCGGGAGACTCGGTTGATGGAGCAGTTGCTCGAGGCGCAGACGTTGGCGGAAATCGCCGAGGCGAGGGTCGTCGCCGCGGAGGCGGAGGCGGAGGCTGCGACGGCGGCCGCCGCGCACCTCGGCTGGAAACCGCCGCACGCTGACGCACCGGAGGGTAAGACGGCGTCCGCGCTGGTGCCGAGCGCGAGGGATTTCAGGGCTGAGCTCGAGGCGTGCGAGGCGAGACTCGCGTCGGTTCTCGAGACGACGGAACGGGAAAAAGAGAAAACCCTCGAGTCGCTTCAAAAGGCGGAGGAGGACGCCGAGAACGCGCGTAAACTCGCCGAGTCGGATCGCGTGGCGTTCGCGGCTCGCTTCGGGGATATGAACAGTCGCGCAGTACGCCTCGAGACCGCGTTCAACGACGCCGAGCGCGAAACCGCCGAGGCCAAGGACGTGATCAAGCGGCTCGAGGGAAAAATCGAGGAGCTCGAGGGAAAAATCGAGTCGCAGAAGAAGAAGCTGCGCAAGTCGGGCGGCGACGTCGAGTCACTGACCGAGGCGCTCCTCGCGGACACCGCCGCCGTGAACGAACGCAACGCGGCGCTCGCCAAGGAGCTCACCGCCGCGCGCCAAGCCAAGGATGAGGTGGACAAGAAGCTCGTCGCCGCCGTCGCGGCGAGAAAGGAGACCCAGTCCAAACTCGCCGAATCCAACAAGCTCCGCGCCGAGCTCGAGGCTCAGCTCGGTAAGCTCAAGGATAGGCTCGAAAAGGACATCGAGGACGCCGCGGAGCAGGACGATAAGATCAAGTCCCTGAACGGCGACGTCGCCAGGGTCACCGCGCTTCTCGCCAAGAGCGACGCCAAGAGGCTCGATCTGGAAAAACGGGCGGACGCCGCCGACTTGAACGTTCGAGACATTTCCGGTAAACTGGACGAGTCCACCGCGAGGGAGCACGACCTCACGACGAAGCTCGCCGCGGTGGAGCCGTCCATCGCGCGCGCCAACGAGGAACTGAGACGCATCCGCGAGTTGCACGCGGCGTCGGAGAAGACGGCGGCGTCGCTGAGAGACGAAAAGGAAACCCTGGACGCCAAGTTGGAGCGAGCGAATTCGACGGCGACGATCGCCTGGAAGCGGTGCCAGGACCTGTCCTCGCGTCTCAACGGCTGGGTGCGAAAGGGCGTCGACGACGTGCCGAGCGGCGGTTCATATTCCCCGCCCCGCGTCCTCGAAGAATTAACCGACGCGCTCAACACCGCCAGAAAGGACGCGTCGAACCAGTCCAGGCGCGCGGACGACGCCGAGGCCCGCGCGCTGAACCTGGCATCCTCCGAGATGCTGCTGAAGTCCAGGCTCGAAGATAAGAAGCGCGTGGCGCACGAGGCGAACGAGGCTATCCTCGCGTCCGCGGAGAAGGCTTCCGAAGACATCGCCGCGCTCTCCGGGGAGCTCGCGGGTCTCCGAGGGGGCGGGTACGCGACGCCGAAACGCGGCGCCGGTACCTTCACCCAAACCCCGCACTCGGCATCCCAAACCCAGACGCGGACCGACGCCGAGGAGCTCGCCGAGGAGGTTGACAAACTCCGCGCGGAGCTCGAGCGCGCGAACGATCGCCTCGAACGATTGAACGAGGACTACGGCGAATTTGACGCCGAGATGGACAAACACGACAAGGCGGAGCTCGTCGCCGCGTTGGCCGAGGCTCGCGCGGCGCTCGCCACGACGCGGGAGGAAAACCTCGCGCTCCGCGCAGAGGCTGCCGCCGCCGTGAACCGCGGCCCCGGGCTCTTCCCCGACTCCCCGGGCGAGGAGAGCGGCGAGGAGGAAGCGGCGAGGGTCGACGAGGTCCGCGCCGCGGCGGCATCGCTCAAGGGCGCCGCCAAGGTGAGAGTCGCGCTCGGCGCGTCCCTCGGTAACGCCGTCGACGCCGCCGCATCCGGGCGACGACGAAAGTCCGGCGAGTTACTCGAGCACATGGACGAGCTCGCCGAGGCGAACGAGTCGATGCGGGCGACGATCGTGTCGTTGACGACGGAGAGGGACGCGCTCAAGTCGGCGCTGGCGGAGTCAACGCGGCGCGAGGCGGCGGCGAGGGAGTCGCTTCGTGAGCTCAAGCGTGCATCGCTTGAGGACGCGATGGCGATGAGCACCTATGCAGCGACGCGGGAGCCGGTGCCCATGAGCGCGGTGGAGGCGCAGCTGGGTGAGCTCGAGTCGTTGGTCGGGGAGCTCGCTCGACGCGTCCCGCAGGCTCAGCGGCGACGATAAATTAGATAAGACACTTAGCCATAAATGATATTACTCTTATTTCAACAAAGCATACAATGCGAGCGCGCGCGCGCTGAAGATTATAATCAAATCATAACCGCCAACCCCCTCAGAACAGGCCAGGAGGCATTCCGCCTCCGTCCCCCACGTTCATCTCGATGAGCTGCCTCACGGACGCGATGCCGAACCCGATGCCGAAGATCACAACCATCGCCCCCAGCGACCGAAGCAGCCTCGCCTTCCTCGGCGTCAGCCCCGCCGCGAGCGCCGCCTCCATCCCTCGCACCGCGTCCAGCATCGCCTCCTTACGCTGCTCATCGCTGCCGGTCGCGAGCACCCTCAGCGCAGCCTCGGGCTTTGCGTAGAGAACCGCGTTGGCCACGTCGAATTCGTTCATGGCGCCGACGCTCTTCTTGAGCGACTTGTCCATGGTCCACGCCTCGCCCAGGCCCACCGCCTCAGCGTAGTACGGATCAGCCACCATGAGCCGCTCCATGCACGACGCCAGCGCGGTCGCGGATCGCGAGGATGACAACACGACGTCAGCCTCGTTGGAGTCCATCGAACCGCCCACGTTGGTCGCGAACGCGGCGTCGCCGCCGAATTCGCCCGAGCCGGAGCCCGACGCTGACGTGGAGCCGGATGCTGACGTGGATGCTGACGTGGACGCTGACGCAGATGCTGACGCGTCCGCGACCACGAGGGGCACGGCGTCGACGACGAGGTAGGGGTTCACCTGCCTGACGCGCAAAACCTTGAAGCGGGTCTCGCCCTTCGCGTACACGCTGAGGAGCTTACCGTTGACAACCACGTCGTGCGCGACGAGCCGCATGGCGGTGCCCACGCCGGCCACCTTACCGTCGGCCCGTCGGTACAGCGCGCCGAACTGTTCGGTACCCATGAACGCGCCTTCGTCCATCCGTCCAGCCCCGGGGACGATGTCGAACTCCGCGTCGTCGCCATCTTCGTACGCCCGGACAAACGGGTTCCGCGATAAGTCGATCCTGTTGGAGTTATCCCTCGCACCTTCCAGCACCAGCGGCGCGGTGTCCGAGACGGCATCGGACGGGTCCCGCATGAGCTTGGCGAACAGCGTGAGCCAACGTGGTTCGAACAGGTTCAGGCGGACCCGTGAGCCCGGGAGGCAGACGAAAGGGTAAGGGACTATAGGGATGGAAAACTCCCCCGGGAGTTTTTCACCCGGTGACTGGTCGGGTAGGTACGCGGGGGTGAGGTCGTCGGCGCCGATGAGCGACGCGACGGACGCGCGGACTGAGCCGTCCTCGTTCGCACCCTTCGTGTTTGCATCGGATTCCGACTTTGCTGACTTCGATGCCGACGGCTCGGTCGTTTTCGCGCCGAGGATAGAGTCGTCGGATGGGAGCGTGACGTCGAACCAGTCGACGTCGGGGAGGTCGGCGATGGTGGCGCTCTTCTCGCTCTTCGCAGCCTCGGCGTCGGATCCGAGGAAGAAGTCGTGGAGCGGGGTGGGCAGGATGGGAAGGTCCAGGAAGACCATCTGGAGCTGCTGCAGTCGGAGGGTGCTGGTGGAGACGGCGCGGAAAGCCTTGAGGCGCTCGCCCTTGCGCGACTTCTCAGCCTCGATCGCGGCCGCGCGCTCCGCCCGCAGCCTGTCGGCCTCCTCCTCCTCAGCCTGCCTCTTGGCCTCCTCGTCATCGCACTCGTCTCCGAGGATGTCGCACAGCGCGTCGATGGTAGCCTTGGAATCCGGCATCGGCGGCGGGGAATCCGCCTTCGCGGGCGGCGTCTTGGACGCCTCCGACGGTTGGAACCATTTCGGCCAGGCGCGTAATCTTGTCGCACTAGTTCCCCGCTTGAGTGCGCCGGACGTTCCGACGACGGCGCCGGTGGGAAGCCTGACCGCGACGGGCCTCGAGGAGGCCGGTCCGGCGATGGCGCGAGCCCCGACGCCGGGGCATACCGCGCGAACGGTCGCCGTCGGCATCTGTACCGCGTGTTATCGAATGGCACACCTCGACTTTCTTGGGAGGGCCACGTCGACTGCCCGAGTCGCAGCCAGCTCACACCCGAGCCTCGGCCTCGATCGTGTCCGACCGTGGTGTGGCAACCGACCAAAACTTCGACCAAAAGTCAAAATTGTTAAATCGTCAGACGCCGCGCGCAGAGTCGGCGGCGCCATGCTCCCCCCGAAGATGTATTCAGCGGCGATGGGTGCCTTTCCGCAGACGCCCGTGTTGATCCTCGCCGTCCTGTCCGCGGGCCTGGCGCAGATGATCGCCGGGGCGGTGGTCATGAACGTGTTGAAGTTCATCCCCTTCGGGCGCAACGCGATGGTGGAGCTCAACACGTCCAAGACGTTCCGCAAGTTCGACTCGTTCGGGATGGCCTACGTCATGGGTTTCGCGCCGTTCGTGTCCTCATTCATGTTCGTGTGCGCGTACTGGATCCTGGACTGTAAACCCCCCGTCACACCCTTGCTCGCCGCGCAGGTCTTCTGGGTCATCGGCGCGGCTCACGGCATCATAATCGATCACGCGAGCATCAAGTACTCCGTCGAAGTCGCCGCGTACTTTCTGACCTCCACGTTCATCAACGCGGCGGTCATGGGATGGGTCGTGGAGTACATATACAAGAAGCACCACTGGGCCTTCTGATGATGAAGAGTTAGGAGTTAGGCGGCGAGGCTTCGTTTTAGTGTACTACTACGGTACAGTACGTATCACATGGTGCTCCCGAGTCCGGGCGCGGGCGCTCGCGGCGGGGGCCGGCTCGGCGGCAGCAGCGGCTCCCTCGGTCCCTCCACCACCCCTTCATCGTCCGTGTCTACACCGCGCGCCGCGTGCGTCTGTCCCCGATCATGTCCGCGATTCGAACTGAACAGCTCTGAGCGCATCACGGAGTCGTACGCCCACATCAGCCAACCCCGCGGCGGCGACTGGTTCATCGCGTTCGATTCGTCATCCCCGCGCCGACCGCCGTACCTCCCCCGTCTATCGCTCCGTCTCCTCGGTCCATCCGTGTCCAGGCCATCCCCGCCCGTGACGTCACTCGCCGTGTCCGACACGTCCCCGGGGGCGGCGCGATCGCCAAAGCCGTCGAACCTCCGAGTCGTGGCCACCGGCGCCATCATCCGAGCCAGCGCGTGCGTTCCTCGGTGCGGTATCTCCTCCAACGAGATGCGAACCGCGCACATGATGGGCACCGCCAGCACAGCCCCGATCCCTCCCCACACCGAGAACCAGAACACCAGGCTCAGTAAGATGACCACCTCGTTCAAACCCAAGCCGCGGCGGTACACCGTCGGACCCAACACGTCTCCCACTACGAATGACCCGAGGGCGGGTATGAACAGAGCGCACCAGCGCTGCGCGTCGGTGAGGTCCGGGAGCAGGACGATGAGCGGCAGGGGTATGACCGTCGCGATGAAACTTCCGAGGTTGGGGATGAAGAAGAGCCAGAAGGAGACGATGGCGACGGACCCGGCGAGGCTCCCGGGGACGCCGCAAGCGTAGATGAGCCCACCCACCATCGCGGCTCGCACCGCGCTGAGCGCCACCATGATCAGCACGAACTTCTTCACCGCGCCGTGGATCCGTCGCACGATCTGCGACCGCAGCCTCGTGGGCACACGCGGGGGCGCCAGCAGGAAGAGGACGTAGAACATGGTCACCGCCGCGTCGCCGAGGTACCCGACGATGTTATTCGCTGTACACAAAACACGACGTCAGGTCATTCTAATTGCCCATACGAGAAGTAAAATACACTCACCAAACTGCGTCCAAAACGTCTCGTCTTTCAGCAACGTCTCCGCCCGTACCTGCAGCGTGTGCCAGGACGCGAGCGCGAAATCGTCGCGCTTGAGCAGGCGCAGCGCGATGCGATCGGTGAATTCCGCGAGGTCGTTGACCCTGTCGATGAACCGATCGTTCCAGCTCTTGTCCTTCCAGTGGAAAGCGATCCACTGCTCGCTCAGGTACAGGGCCCAGATGAAAGTCGCGCTGACGAGCATGACTAACGACAGGGCGAGGACCAGCGCGAGCGCTCGCGGGACGACGACCACGCGCGGGTGCCACGGGGTTCGCACGTTCCACCGCCGGAGCTTGGCCTGCTGGTAGCGCCAGTCCGAGGCGAAGTCCACGAACGGGCGAAGTATGAGAGCGATCCCCAGGGCGAACACCAGCGGGCGGAGGAGGTAGTCGAGGTGCTCGAGGAACCAGCACAGGCAGCACGCGGAGATGACGGAGACGCTCAGCAGGAGGACGAGGTCGTCGCTGCTCGCGCCGGGGCCCGCGCTGGTCGAGGGGCCGGCGCCCCCGCCAGCCTGCCAGCCCCCGCCCCCGCCCCCGCCGTCCGACTCGGCATTCGAGGCGGACCTTCGCATTTTTGAAACGGCCCGCGCCTCTCCCGGGCTCTACGTCTCGGGTTTCGCGCTCCCTTCGGCGAGGATAGCACGCGACGAGGCTCACTTCCGTCGCGATGGCCTGTCCGCTCACAGGGGGTACCCGGTGCACTCCCAGTGCAATGGGCAATGGAGGGCGGGCGACACATGAAATTTATCCATCTGGGCATTTTGGCTCGAGATTTTTGGCTCGAGGTGTGTGACTGGTCTCTCGCATCACGCTACGCTAATCCTCGACTCTCCGGGCATCGGGAGCGCCAAGCTGAGGCACGCCGTCCTCTTCTTGGCCTTCTTCCCACCCTTCACGTCCACCGTCGCCTTCTCCTCCTTGCCCAGCGTCTTGGTCCACTGCACGAATCGGTAGGACAGGTACAGCTTGCCTCCGAAAGTGATGGGCTTGATGGCTCCTCGGAACATGAGTGACTCGGCGAGGGACACGGTGAGCCTCCTGGGCGCCGCGTTCTTCACGATGGGCACCTTGCTCAGCCAGGTCATCTTGCCCACCTTTGCGTCGGAGAACGCGAGAGCCTTCTCGAACGCGCCAGCAGCCTTGGCCGCGATGGGGAGCTTCGCGAGCGGCGCACAGACGGTGACGCTGGGCTGGATGCCGTAGCACGCCACCCAGGTCGACGCGGCGAAGGCGACGCTGATGACCTCGTGGAAGACGAAAGCCACCGGTATGTCCTTCGGGCCGAGGCCCTGCTCGACGAAGTAATCCCTGATACGACCCATACCTGCCCGTCGTCCGTCGCGCGACGCGCGTTGGATAACTGTGGATATAATCTGATCTGCGGTTTGTTCTCGTGACTTCGTCCTCCTGGTGCATCACTCTCGCGATGCGTGTGCACGCCGGGGTATCTTTCCTCGCGGCGGCGGCGCCGGTGCGCCGGTGCCGTGGGATGTATAGGGACGCGGTCAAGGCGGCGAGGCGGCCCGCCGGGTCGTCGCCTCGCGCATCCATCGGGGTCTGGGGGGGCGTTCGGGCGACGCCCCCCGACGGTAAGGTGCCGAGGACGACGACGACGACGCCCGGGGTCGGCGGGCTGGGTCGAAGGGGCGACCTGGCGGGGTCACACGCCGCGGCGGCCGCGACGGCTACCCCCGGAGACGGCGACGGGTCCGCACCGGCGCCCAATCCCACCCCTTCACCCGATGAACCCTCCACCATGGCGCGACTCATCCGCTTCCTCGTCGCCAATTATTTCCTGGTCGGCATGCTCGTCGGCGTGGCCCTCGCGTATCTCGCGCCCAGCCTCGGGTCGAACGGCGGGCCCCTCCGGCCGGAGTTCACCGTGAACCAGGTCATGATCCGCGCCATGTTCCTCATATCCGGCCTCAACCTGCCCCTCACCGAGCTCAAGAAGGCCGTCACCAACGTCAAGGCCAACGCGCTCATACAGGCGTTCATCTTCGGCTTGCCCGCCGCGGCGACTGCGTACTTTTTGGGACCCGCGCTGAAAGCCGCGGGGGTTCTTACCCCGAGGCTCGTGGACGGGCTGGTGGTGTTGGCGTGCCTGCCCACGACCATAGGCAGCGGCGTGGCGCTGACCACCGCCGCGGAGGGTAACGTGGCGGTGTCGCTGTTCCACGCGGTGTTTAGCAACCTGGCCGGTATATTCATCACGCCGGCGCTGATATTCTTCTACCTCGGGGCGGACTGCGCGTCGGTCGGGTCGCCGTACGCGGCGGTGACGAAGCTCACGTCGCAGGTGTTGGTGCCGGTGGTGATCGGCATGGGTTTACGGGCGGTACCCGCGGTCGGGGAGGTTCTGTCGAGTAAGCCGGTGAAGGGAAAATTGAAGCTGACGAGCGACTGCATCATCCTCGTCATCATCTGGAACACCTTCTGCAACACGTTCAGTAGTGGGTTCGGGGTGCCGGCGAGTGAGCTCACGTCTTTGTTCGTGGTGCTGAGCGTCGTACTGGTGGGGTACAAGGCCTCCATACTGGCCGCGGCGAGAGCGGCGGGGCTGGCCAACAGGGACGCGGTGAGCGCGGTGTACATGGGTTCGCAGAAGACGTTGGCGTTTGGCCTGCCGCTGATCAAAGCGTTGTTCGAGGGTTCGCCGGAGCTGGTGTGGTTCTGCTTACCCGCGTTGATGTACCACCCGATGCAGATCGCGCTCGGGAGCGCGCTGGTGCCCAGGCTTAGGGAGTTTGCCAACGCGAAGCGGGATTGATCGCGGGTCCATTCGAATCGACGAACACTTCCGTAGACGGTGAGACGGCATTCATGGGCGACGTGAAAGTTCGAAGCCGGCTGTTTCGCCGCGTGTTGAAATCAAAATTACCATCGATGTAGTACACACGACCTGTCAATCAGTCGAAATCGCCGGACACGGACACCTTCCACTCCTGATAGCTCTTCTCGTCGTCCACCCCGCTCGCCCTCACCCCCTCCAGCTGCTCCTTCAGCACCATCTGCGCCAGGTTAGCCCACACCTCCCCGCCGATGGCCCGCGCGATCTCCGGCACCGCGACGAAGTCCACGGAGAGACGGAACAGCAGCCTACACCGCCCCGGCCTCGCGGGGAGCACCACGTGCATCTGGTGCACGTTCCAGTCCCCGGGGCCATCCTCCAAACCAACCGTGGAGTCCAGCACGCACGCCGGGAGGAACGTCGCGGACCGCGGCACGGGCTTGCGCAAACCGCGCAGGACATTCGCCACGATCTTCGGGAACACCGCGTCGCTGATCCGCTTCGCGTCCACCACGTCGAAGCTCACCGTCGCGGTCCTCGAGGTCCGCCCCCCCGGCGCCATCAGCCGCGACAGAACCTCCTCCGCTTCCATCGGGATGTCCACCGTCACCTCCGCCATCGGCGTGAACCCCTTGGGCGGCGCCAGCGACCGCCGTGGTACCTTGGCGAGCACCTCATCCTCGACCCCCGGCTCCCACTTCCCCGCCCAAAGGTAGAGGAACCCGTCGCGTTCCACCACCGGCGCCGCGTCCACGTACACCCCCGGGAGCATCTTCTTGATGGACGGCATCTTGACACA
>Ga0257110_1000758_pt1 | contig 15198 bp, 16 predicted proteins | sample LP_taG_7_FD_190184 | JGI IMG/M metagenome (GOLD analysis project Ga0257110, IMG submission 190184) | Marine microbial communities from Northeast Subartic Pacific Ocean, Canada - LP_J_2015_P26_10m | ecosystem: Environmental > Aquatic > Marine > Oceanic | place: Canada: Northeast Subartic Pacific...
CAGTGTAACACTTGCGACAATGACGCCTCCAACGACTGCGTACAAGACTGCGCGGGTGCATGGGGTGGAGATGCGGTACTGGACCAGTGTGATGTGTGCGACAATGACGCCTCCAACGACGACTCGTGCTTGGACGCCTGCGGGGTGCCCAACGGCGACGGCTCTTCGTGTCTGTGCACAGCACAAGACATCGCATGCGAACACGGCACGCCAAATGGCATCATCCCAAGCTGCGGGTGCACGTGCGACAGAGGATACGAGGGAGACTTGTGCGAGAAGAGAACAGTCGTATTCGTAAGACCAGACATCACGTGCGACTCCGTAGACACGCTATGCGCCCGGAAGAAGAAACAACTCAAACCGACCGTCGTATGCCCCAACCACAGGTGCACCACAGAGGTATGCTGCGAAGACATGTCCCCACAGACCTGTCAGGACACCATCGACGCCACAAGCACATTCTGCACCAGAGTAAGACGCGTCAACAAGGACGACCTTTCGAACACCTGCGCAAAGTTCCCGTGCAGGGTCAGAGAGTGCTGCGACGCACCCACGAGGGGATGCAATACGGACCACTGCAACAAGGGCACGTTTGACATACACGACGAGAGCAAGTGCTTCTCGTGCAGCAGAGGAACGTGCTCCAACAAGAGGTGCGTGTGCCCAGCCGGCTTTGGGGGGACCAAGTGCGACGTCAGAATATCCAAGGGAGCACAACAAGAAAAGGTCAAAGATATTCGCGCATCCTTCTCGGGGAACTCGGACAACGACAAGAAGCAGCGTCAGAACGCTTACAAAGCATTCGTGAAGGACATCGTACGCGCCAAGATAGCACAGGGCGCCTCCGTTAGGGAAGCCGTGAAGGAGTACACGCTTCCCATCGCCAAAGCGGACCTACCACAAAAGACAGCCGCAGTCATCACCAAAACACCCGCCATCGCGTCCGTACCAGACAACTCCGACCAAGACGACGACTGCCACCTAGGTGCAAGCGCCACGAACTGCGGCATGGTTGACCTCAAGGACGACAGAGACAACAACCAGCAGACTATCGTGAGCGTAGGTGATGATGTAGGGAGCTGGGCGGTGGTCGTGGACGCGGGAACTATCGTATCCAAGCAAATCCGAACAGGAGAGGACACCTACGACATGCAGTGCTGGAACGGGGAGTGGGAGGCAGTCGAAGAAAAGACTTCGGGAGACGTGTTCGAGTGCAACAACAGAGTCATCTTCATAGGCTCGCAGATAGGAATATGCGACGAAACAACCTGCCTGAACGGAGGCACGTGCGTCGCGGCGGGAGACAGCTTCACATGCACGTGCCCCATACTATGGGAAGGGCAGCTTTGCGAGATACCAAAGACTGCAGGAAACAACGGAACAAGTACCACGTGCGCGGAAGCGTTCGACAACGCAGACAAAATTGCCTTCCAAAACCTAAACTGCGCGTGCGCATACACATGTTAATATCTTAGTTTTTTATATCCATTAGCTTCAATTAAATCTTTCGTCACGGCAGTGACTGTATTTCCCTCATTTGAATTGTCCGACTCGTCCGACTCCTTCGGCTTTACAGACTCACTGTCCGACGTCTCATCTGACGTCCCATTTACAACCGTCTTATCTACAATTCTTTCAACTTCTTCGAGTGTTCTAGCTTGACTAACCTTACGTCGCACCGCTTCCGTTTCTTTCTTTTTGTACGCTTTTATCTCAGTCTTCGCCAATGCGAGATTATCGTTTACATCACTAAGTTCTTTCCTTACTCCTTCTAGCTCTTTTTCCGTATCATCACGACTTTTCGTGATTGTTTCTAGTTGTTTTTTCATTTTTTTAACTATAGTATCATGTAGCCTTTCCTTTTGATTTATTTGATTTTTGGTCTGATCACCGAGTATTTGTAACTGATTTTCCAAACTAGTCTTCTCAGCATCGTGCATTTTAGCGTTTGTCTTCATTTCAATACGAAGATTATCATTTTCTGCTTTTATTTTAGTTAATTCGAGCTGTATTGCACTTACTTCTACATTTGCGTCTTTTTTCACTTTATTTATTTTTTTATCAAATTCCATTTTCATCCTTCTTTTCTCCTTCTCGTCTTCTTCTTTTACAGTAGCTACTATTCGTTCTTTATCTTGTTCAGAATTTTCCTCCATTTTTTTTACTTGTTCTTGTGCAATCGCGACTTCGATGTTTTTTTCTCTAGTTTTTTTCTTATATTCGTTAATCACTTTCTTTATTTCTGTTATAGCGACTTTATACGTTGCAACCATTTCACTCGCGCTATTAGAAGCTTCATCTGCAATTTTTTTTGCCAAATCTAGTGATGTTTGAGCAGATTTCGACAGAGAGTCTGAGTCCTTTTGTCCTTGTTCTTCCAATATTTTTGCGATTTTGTCCAGTTCATCCATTTCATACACGGAAGCACGCACTATATATCCCGCGATCATTGTTCGCAATGAAAAGCTTCTCCTCCTTTCGACCCGTCACAAGCGGCACACGCCCAGAAGTACGAAGCCAAACCTTCGCCATGTGGATAAGAGCCAACGCGCACAACATTACCAAGCCGTTCAACGCAAGAACGTGGAGGACGTGCAGACCGTGGATGTCCCTCAAACAGTGCAAACTAGAGTACAGGCAGTACCTAAAGTTGTCGCTAGGGTACATGCAGGTGGGGAACGTCCGCCTTTCCGACAAACAAGTGCGCACAGCCATCGCGTACGAAGCAAAGTCGCACGGAAGGGGCACGTTCGAAGCCATCATGGACGACATAGAGACGCTCTTCGACAAGTCGGGCAGCACAGTACACTGCTCCACAGTGCTCGCCGCCGTCAACCTGCTACGAAGGTACAGAGGAGAGCAAATGCTCAACGGACAAGACGTCGCGTGGACAGAGGTCAAAGACACCATAGGGAGAGACATGCACTACAAACCCAAAATAAAACACAAAGAACTCGCACACATGATTCTCAAGTACTTTGAACCGGGCGCGCACAACCCAAACATATGCAGAGAAATGCAACCGCTCCTGCTCAAACTAGACCAGCACATTGACAAACACTCACCCATCTTCAGGCAAGCCATAGAGATCACCGGCACCAAACTGCAGAGGAGGAACACCGTAGACGTCATACGGAGGGTCATAAACAAGTACTACAAGCAAAACGAGCACAGGCAGGAGCCGCTAGAGAGGATCAAGTTCGTCGTCAAGGGCGTTGACCAAGACGACCCCGCATGGGCGCTCATAAGCACAAACCTATCTCCGAGGTTCAACTGGACGCCAAAGTACCACGACCCGTGCATAGACGAGAGGTACGCAGACCACCCCGTCGTCAACAACAAGCAAAAACCCTTCTACGAGTACCACACAAGACACCACCTGTGGAGGAAAAAACAAAACCTCCCCTGGAACATACTGCTCAAGGGGCACACGAGGGGAACCACCACGCAAATGACCATACACGTCCTCAACAAGCGCATCAAAGAGATGGGGTACGTGCCATACCATCCGGAACACGACATATTCAACATAGTCAAAGTACAAGGATTAGTTTTAACCTAAATATCTACCATCTCGTCCGAACACACCTCCACGAACGCGCCGTCCTTGAGCTCAAGGCGCACGCCGCGCATCTTAGAAGGCACAAAGTGCTTGTGGCGACGGTGCGAGTGCATAGCGCTCAGAGAAGAGTACGTCTTGTCGCACTCCGTGCACGAGTAGTCCTTGCGCGTAAAGTGAGACTTCTCGTGCAGGTTGAGAGCGTGAGAGTCGCACGTCGTAAACTTGCACAAATAACACTTTGAACGCTTGTACACGCGGTCGCCGAACATGTCCGGGCGAAGGTCACAGTGCGCGCGCAGCTGGTGGCGAGCATAAGACTGCACAGAGTGCACCTCGCGACAGTCCACGCACACGCCCTTTTTACTGTGGCGGGACCGCTGCATAGCAGGGTACGTCGTCACGCGAGATATCTTAAAGCTCTCGCCCGGCAAAGCCTTGCAGAAATGCTGGCGACGGACGCGCTGCTTGCACTCCGGGCACGAAATATGCTCGTCCGCGCGGCACTGCTGGCACAGACCCGGAGTCTGAGGCAAACGCCCCACGGTCGCCTTCGTCAGCTTGCTCACGCGCTTGTGGCAGCGGACACACTCCTTCAGATGAGACGTGCACTCCAAGTGGTACTCGCCGCAGCGGCAGTGGAGCTCGACGCGAAGAGACGAAGTGTCCCCTACGACGCGGACCTTCAAACCGCTTTTACTCCACCAGTCGCACGCTTCAGAAAACGTCATCGCACTCTGGGCGCGGAAACGAGGCAACAAATGCTGCACGTCCACGCGACGGTGACGACCGCGACCCTTGCGGCGGCGAATCTCCAGAGGAAAGTCGCTCGTCACCGGAACAGTGCTCGGAATCACGTGCTCAGAGCACTGCTCGAGACCGCAGGGGCACACGCAGCGCACACGAGTGCCAGTCACCTTGTAACCAGCACCGTAGTAAGAGGTCAGGTACGCACACGGGTCTAAGACGTACGCGTCCGGGCACAAATGGTGTTCGGGTACGTCCAGGCGTACAGAGGTCAACACGTGCAGCTCGCCGTTCACTAGACGAGCGTGCTCGAACGCGTCCTTATAGTTGACGAAACCCCGCTTGCGGAACGCCGCGAGGGCTGCGGGCGCCAAGCCGCGCACGACCACCGTAGACGCCTGCACCTCGTCGTCGTCCATCCACTCCGCGTCAGAGATCTCAGACTCAGTCTCAGACTCAGTCTCAGACATCTCCCCAAGAAGTGCCGCGAACTCGCTATCGTCCATTTTCGTCGTAATACTACCGGGGGTGTGGGTAGCTCTACACCTTAATAAAAACACTGACTCAAACGGTTCTCACGACGACGACGTATGTCACCCTCAACCTCAAGCTTCAATTTTTCATGTCTGGGTGTCAAGAACCAACGGACACGAGTCTCAAGCACAGACGAAGACACCACCACAGATCCGTCACCGAACACCTCCCCGAAACCGCCGCGAGGGTACACGCGAAGAGCCTCCGCAGAACCCTCGCACTCGTACCACACGCGAGGAAGACCGTGAAGGTGCACAGCACGACCAGTGTAGTACCAGTGCTCGTCAAGCTCCTCAGGAATAGGCAACGGCGTCGTGCACGTGCACACCAGACTGTTAGGGACCCACATCAGAGGAGCAAACGGGGCACGGTTCACCACACAAAGGCTCCAGTCCTTCTCGTTCAACACACACTGAAGATACATGCACGTGCCGTACAACCAACCGCCGTTGAATTGGTTCGAAGACCCGAACAAAGACATCGAACGCGCGTAAAATGGAAGACTCGTACGGTTTGCACGGCAACCCAAATGCTCCTTCGTACACTCAAGGCGACACACACCCACGTGAGCACGCAACACAGGAAGCGTATTGAACGTCACCACAGAGTCACGCACGCTAGACACCGGGAAACACAGCTGCCGAAGACCGTGCACGTACAACGCCACGCCAGAAAGGTACGACCAAGAGCGAGGGCGACGCTCGTAGCGGTACAACCACACGTTCTCACCGTCCACGCGCGTGCGCCGGCGCTCCACCAAGTAAGCGGGGTCGTCCACGGGGGTAGAGCTCCACTCCAGCTCCCGACGAAGCACAGGAGCGTCCACGTCCGCAAAATCCCACGCGCACTCCAGATTTACAGAGCAACCCAACAGGACACGAGGCACGTCCTGACGGACAAGACGGTGCGCGTCCTCAGGGTAAATCTCAGTGCTCTTATTACGGCGACCAAACGCACGGAACATGCGACCACGACGGAAAGAACACTCGCACAGGTCCTCAGCCTCAGCCTTCACTCCCAACTCGATATTCGTACCCTTCAAATAAAAAAAAGAACCGCGCATTTTTTTACATATTTCTATACTCATCACTACACCTCTACGATTCATGAAAAATATAGCTGAAACATTCCTGAACGGATCCCTCTGTTCCGAATTTAGCAAGCTTCTTGACATCCGTAAAATGTTCTAAAAAGAACTTTTTTCCTCTACCCACAACTTCACCAGGTAAATCCATCGAGCAGTGATCATCACATCCTCCAAACCAAATATTTCTATTCTTGTCAGAATAAATAATTTCCGAAATTAACCCAGTCAAGTAATCCGATTCATCTTCAAATTGTTTCAGTTCTTCTTTACTGTACAAGGCTTTTTTCTCTTCAATTTCCTTATCCAATGGACGTGAAACCCAATCTATCTCCTTCACAAATTTCCAAAACTTCTCGCTTCCATAGGTACATTCCATGTTTACAAATGTTTACAAAAGTATACAATGATACATACACCTTTATATTTTCTACGACCTCTATGACATATGAATCGGACTGCCGTCCGTAAAGATCTCAGCACCAGACAACGGCTGATTCAAACCCATGCTGCTCACAGACGTGAAGCCACGAGCAACAGTGTCCGTAAAGTCCCCCGCGCGAAGAGACAGCCTCAGAGTAGGTCCCACCACCTCCAGACCGTTACAGTATTCTCTGAATATAATTTGAAGTTTCATTTTATGCTTTTACTCAATGTAATCTTCTATGTTTTGTATGAATAAGCACAGCTCTTCTATCTCTACACACCAGTCGTAGTTTTTTTCATACTCGGGCGATGCTACTGGGTCTGCATGATCATCGAGTGCTTCACAGTAACCCCATACGAATGACATCTTACCCTTGTACACCTCACGAATGGCGAGTTCCCTTCTCCAGTCCTCAACCAACTCGAGATCATCTCGGAAGGATTTGAAGTTTTCAATGAAGCTCAACCCATCCGAAGGGTCGTTGTGCAAGCTGTGGACGAGAGCTGCTTTGATCTTATCTCGGAAACTTACCATGTTTACAAAAGTATACAATAATACATACACCATTATATTTTCTATGACATATGAATCGGACTGCCGTCCGTAAAGATCTCAGCACCAGACAACAACGCACGGCTGAAACGATTCAAACCCATGCTGCTCACAGACGTGAAGCCACGAGCAACAGTGTCCGTAAAGTACACGTCCCCCGCGCGAAGAGACAGCCTCAGAGTAGGTCCCACCACCTCCAGACCGTCCGTCGCGCGGAACGATACCTCGCAAGGCTTGTCCACGCTCACACCACGAGGATCCTTAGCGTTCACCACGAGGACGAAACCACGCACGCCGATGCCCGTCACAGAGTACAACACGGGATGCTTGCCCTTGCGCACGTAATGCTGACCAATAACACCAAGATCAGAGACGCTAAGATTCACAGTAGGGAGACCGTGCATCAGACACATGCAAAGAAGCGCGTTACGACCACCCATACGGTCCATATAGTCGCGGGCACGGCAGTACAACTCGTGCGCACGCAGAGCCACAGAAGGAGAAAGAGACCAACGAGAACACACCTCGTCTATCTTCTCGCGGGCAGAGTACAAGTCCAAGTCAGAACGGCGATCAGCGTTACTAGTATACTGAATGCGCTCGTTCGCAAGCTTGATAGACTGGGGCACGCCGCGGAGCTCGCACAGCTGGTTGAACGAGCTAGAGTACTTGCCGTTGTGCACGCGAGACACGCCGTTCAGGTCAGAGCGACCGCGCATCTCCCGGAAGGCGAGACCCTGGTGTACCTTGGTGCGCACCACAGAACAACGCTCGCACGTAAAGTGGGTGTTGTAGTCCTTAAACTCAGTATGCCCGCAAGCCTTGCACTTTATAGTCACCTCCTTGCGGACAGCAGGGACAGACGCAGGCAAGAGCTGAAGCATGCGCGCCAAACGGCACTCGAGGAACGCCACGTGAGGACCAAAGTCGAACGAAGTGCACAACGTACGGTAGTACTCTTCAGTAGCCTCGAACACCTCGCCGTCGAACACACCGCGAGACTCACCACAGTCGAGGGCGGCGCGAACGGCTAAAAGGCGTTCGGAACCAACCGTTTTCACCACGTGCGGACACAACTCAGACACGAAACATTTCTTCATTACAGACATTTTGTCGTAATACTACCGGTGGTTGCACACGTACACAGGTACACAGGTACACACGTACAAAGAGCTACACCTTTAGGAGTTGTCTTGCCTGCTGCCTGCCGTTGCCTGCCGTTGCCTGCCGTTGCCTGCCGTTGCCTGCTGTTGCCTGCTGTTGCCTGCTGTTGCCTGCTGCCTGCTGCCGTTGCCTGCTGCCGTTGCCTGCCTACTGTTACAAACACCCATATTCATAGCAACCATCAAGGTGTATACTAGCAGTACCCCTACCAGTGACACCACCGGTAGTATTACGACGAAATGCACCTCGAAGCCTTTCTCCGCACACTCGATTCCGGTATCCGCGACGCCATCGAAAAATATCTCAGACTCAAAACAGAAATACAATTTCAACGGTGGCTCGCTACGTACTTTGACGTACAATACAACCCGCAAGACTATGTACACGACTGCTTCCTCCCAGACCTACCCAAACGGAAATGCATGTCCTACATACTCTGCAAAAACGTCTGCGCGCCCCTACACGGTCAATGCGCAAGCTGCCTCAAAAGCTCCAAATAAAATGTTCACCATACCCTTCGGAACACTATCCGCAGACTTCATACTAGAACAACAAGCGCTCAAAAGAGGACACCCCGTAGGGAGGATAGGCACGCTCAAAGGTATCACCGCGGTCGTTGGCGAGGACGTACTCTACACAAAAGACGCCGTACACGACTTTCACGGCTTTGTTGCCTCGAAGAAGCTGCTGAAAAACCCTACAGTACAACGCATACACAAATATTTATCAAAAACGTAGTTTTACTTTTTTTCCAATTCTATTGCGTACTCTTTGGCGTTCTTTTTTTTTCTTAGCTTTTTCCTTAGCTTTTCTCTTAGCGTCCTTAGCTAGTATGTTGGTCAGTACGCCTGAAGTTATTTTTTGGCGCTGCTTCGGTGTAATTCGTTCCCCAACAATTACAAGTTTTGCTTCGATTTTCTGTTTTCTAAATTTCTTATCTGATTCCTTTTTTGCTATTTTTCGAGCTTTAAAAATTTGTTCTTTCGCTTTATTTCCTTGTCGTAATTTTTCGGTAACCTCTAATAATCGCTGTCTTCCCTCTTTTCGTTGGTCTTCTTTAATTTTTTCAGGCGTAGGTACTTGGGACAATAGTTTTTTTAGTTTCTTTTCTAATTTCTTCTTTTCTTTCCCTTCAGCAAATTGTATAGTAATTTGTACATTTTCTATTTTTTCTGCCAATTCTGGTGCCAAGGGAGCCGCCGGAGCCGCCGGAGCCGGAGCCGCCGGAGCCGCCGGAGTCATTGGAGCCGCCGCCACCGTCGCCACCGTCGCCACCGTCGCCACCGTCGCCACCGTCGCCACCGTCGCCTCAAAATGTACTTGATCTATATTATACACCGTCAATGTGCCACTCAATGTGTCTACACTATCCGTCCAACTATATGTTTGCACTACCCCGTCCGTAGCATACCCCGGGGAACTAGTCACCACTCTGATCCCTTTGTTTATTACTTTACTCAAAGCTAAAATCATCACATCGTCCGCATATGTGGTTGACAGAGTCATCACATTTTTATACTCTTTAAACGTATCCACCCTTTTAATACCATTTACTGTCTTCACACTCCCGGGATTTACCGCAGTATACAGAGTACCTAATTCCAATAAGTATCCAATATTTTCTCCTTCGTTTAACAGACTTAACGCAGCGTCTCGTAACTCTTGCGCTGATCTAGGATCACCGGTCATTATTTTTATGGCATGGAATAAACAATTGCCGTCCCCTCGTGTAGGCACTCTCTTTAAACCCAACTCGTTTAACCTTTGTTTGCCTAAATCGGTTTTTTCTTTCTGAATCCGCCTAACCCCCGCCGGACCCTTCTTAAGTTTGCCTAAATCGGTTTTTTCTTTCTGAAGCTTATTTGAAATCGGTTTAAAAATCCCCGCCTTTCCCATCTTAAGATCGTCTATGTCTAATGTTGTTATTTTACTCTCTGCTAATGTAAGTTTATTCGCTTCATTCACTGGGTCAAAAAGATATTTATTCGTTACAAGTTGAAAATGATATCTAGTTAGTTTTTTATACACTCTGTTTGGTGTACAGAAAAACAGCCATTTGGATTGCCTTTTGGGTTGCCCTTTGGGTTGCCCTTTGGGTTGCCCTTTGGGCTTGGTTTCCATCATTACCCAAGCAGTTCGGATTGATTTACCAGTCTTTCTAAACACAAGACACCCACCTGTTCTAGGCGATATTTCTATTATTGTGCCCCTGACAACTTGGTCATTCATATAAGCATGCTCCGGCAGTGTTGCCTTTACCTTTTGACCAAGTCTATCTCGAATAATAATCGATATCAAAGAGTTTTTTATTATTTCCAAATGATTTTTTCCATCGTAATCTTTATAAACATATTCAAGTATATTTGGAAAATTATTATCCATATACTCTAAAACAGCACCTTTCTCTTGAGATTTCCACGCCTTGTTACGGATCATGCCTGGACCACGCACATAGTCGTATACTCTCACGAGTTGTTCCAAACTACACGTCTGTAATAATCTTATATGATTCTTCGCCGTTGCCAATGGGTTTCTTCTATACATTCTCAATCCGAATTTTTTTGATTTATCCAGCATATTTATCTGTTCACCATCATATTTCACAAACACACCTTCTTTCAAATCAAACGACAACAACGCCTGCTGATATGTCTCCTCACTCACTTCCGGTATCATATAATAGTGAAAACATGCACGCGATATAACATCGTCGCCTTCAAATCCAAACCTAAGGGATTCGCTCACTTCAGGTACAGCCTTGATCAGAGCATCTATATAGACTCTATTTGATTCCGTTCTTTTTTGTTGAAAGGGAGGCATCTTCTTAAGTCTCTCTTTCAGTGACGCAGCAGACACAGGGTCCATTTTTCCACCAGCATTTTTGAGATACATATCGTTTATTTTTTTGGTAAAATCAAGTACATCACCGCTTTTATACTTCACAAGTTCTGCGTCACGCTCAAGAATAACATCCTTTATATCGAAAACCGAATCCCATTCCGAATCCACATCCCAACCCAGTTTAGCGAAATGCTTTCTCATATGTATATAGTCATTGTTATTAAAATTTTCGCATGTCTCCTTAAGATCCAATGGCTCTGGATCGTACAATTCCCATGCTAAGCGTAACATGTTTCGGATGTCTTCTTTTTCAGCATAGTATTGAAGTTGACGCCAAGGTTTGAACATTTCCGCTCCTCGTCTACCTGAAACCGTTTGCGGATTCATGTGGTATTTAGCTCCTATCTCTTGTCGCTTTTCTTTTACCTTTTCTTTTACCTTTTCCGCGGCTATTTGTATTGTCTCTGGTTTAAACACACAGTCCACCACAGCTTGAAGCCATTCCTCCAAGTCAAGACCCTGCATACTTTCGTATTTTCCTTCCGATTTTTCTTCCGACACCATTTTCTTTGCCTTTTTAATCTTTTCGTAATTCCAAGCATTCTTTACGTCTTCAAGCGTTGTGCCACTTGGGACGGTTTTCCCATCCCACCATTTTTTACAAATAATACGAGCAACGTCATCTATAGGCTCGCTCCGCAATAAAACTTCATACATTAGCCTATACTCGTTCGCTTTCTTGAACATTTCACTGAGGGCTTCGATCTTCTCTTGGGTATAATGACCCTCCAATTTCCTTTGCATTTTCTCAAAATCAAAAGCAACATCCAATGTTATATTATTATTCTCGGGAAAACCCATACGAAGGATCTGTACAGGCATTCTCTGCCAACCGTCGTAACTCGAAATTCTCACCTCAAAAGTCACACTATCCAGCCCATTCTCCTCCTTCCACCGACTCTCCAACTCCAACTTTTTCAACTCATAACGCTCTTTAAAAAAATTCTTAAACCACCACGTAAACTCTGACTCGCTGTATCCAAGACTGCCCGCTTTTAAATTTTCTAATACAGATTGATTTGACTGTTTCTGTTCGTCGGCTGTATTAGCATAGTCAAACGTGTAATACGGAGCCAAGAAAGTTTCACGAACGTCATTGACTTGATTAGAAATAATTGGACGCCATAGACGCACTTCTTTAACGCCCGGTTTGCCCCCTTTCTTCGTTGGAAGCTTTTCTTTCTGAGGCATAGCCTTACGTCGAGTTGGCTTGAGCCTCACCATTTATCATACCACAACACTATTTATACAGTCACAATATCTTCAATGGACGCAAGATCACAACTCATACAACAGTACATGCAGAAACGGGGAATAAGGGCTTCAAGGAAGAGACCCAGAGACGACAAGGTGTACCAAGAGCTGTACAACATCACCAAATGCCAAAATACAAAGATGCGCTCAGAATACTCAAACAACGCATCGAATTCTTCGAAGGAAGACTCCTCGAAGCCGGTGGCAAACAACTCATGTACAGAGTACTCGCAAGCGAACCCGAACTAGACATGCTCGCGCACATAGAATCGCAGTACGAACCCACTACGTACACGTACAAACCAGGACAACACGTTGACTACATCACGCCGGAAATCGCTTTCTTTGTCAGACATATTTACACGAAACTCATACACAGAAATGCTCAGCCAGAGGGTGGACAGCAGGCTGGACGTGAGGCTGGACAGGATAGAAGCTCTGCTGGAGGAGGGCAACCAGCACGCAAAAGACTCAAGACTTGAAATACAAGAAGATATTGGACACCTACACGATAAAGTAGACCAAGTCAACGATACCGTCACTTATATCAAAAAAAATATGTCCACCATCACACCCAAAAGACTAGCCATACTACTGCTCATACTACTCGCAGCGTGGATTGCCACAGTACACTACTTCATCAGGAACAAGTAGCCGTTCATCAAATAAAGCCCCAACGACACGCAGTACACCACGTTCATACCCAACACCATCGTGTACCAAGACGTACCGTACAGCCAAATCGACGTCAACACGTGCTGCACGAACAACAATGACCACAACACCATAAACGGATACATCACAGGATCGTCCACTCCGCGCACCAGGAAACCCATCGCCACGTGCGTCAAAAACTGCGTGAAACCCCAAACCACGTACCAACCCCCATACGAACCAAGCACGAACGCATACGCGAAATCGTGGAAAAATAAACCGAAAATCATATTCGCGTACAACACGCCAATATAACGAGGAGCACGCCGCTCAGCGCGAAGCTCCTCCGTCTGAAGCGTCATCACGCCGAGCTGGAGACCCTGAAGAGGAATGCGAGCGAAACACTCCAACGCGAAAGAAAACTCCTCCTTCAATGGGAAAAAGAAGAAACGCCACGTACGCACGAAAGACACCAAAAATAACACACCAGCGCTGAAAAAACCAAGGCTAAGAAGACCCACAGACGCATACCACAACCAGTCGAACTTGAAGAAAGAGAAAAACCACAAAGAAAACTGCGCTGCCAAACAAGGGAACGCGAACATCCACAATGGAATGAAATCCTCACGCTCCACGCCGAATGAGACAGACACGCACAGCAGGAACAGCTGTATGCACACGAACGTACGCATTGGAATATAATACACACAGGTTTATAGTCAAGGTGTACTTGCTTACGAGACGATCACACAACATGCTCAAACAAGTGCAATGCGCACCAGACCAGAAAATTTACGCAACAGACGTCACAAACAAAGGAGCCAAAGTCTTCTACGCCAAAAACATACCCGAAATGTGGAACCACATGCAAAGCAAACCCAGACACCACTACGAAGTCATCAAAGACGCACCGTGCCACCTCTTCTGGGACTTTGACGAAGGAGACGTAAGGAAAGAGTGGAGGGCACTCAAACAAATACTACACAAAGTATTCACCTCCATGGGCATACGCGTGCAACACGTGCTGCTAGACGCCTCCAGCGACACAAAACAGAGCCTGCACGTTGTCACCACGTCAGACAAGTACCTGCTCAAGTCGCCAGTGCAAGGAAGAGCCTTCCTCGCAAGACTGCACAGCCTATTCAAAGAGGACATGCCAAACGTCGACGAGAAAATATACACGAGGAACAGGTGCTTCAGGATGCTAGGAAGCTCCAAGTACGGACACGACAGACCTCTAAGCGGTGAGTGGACCATGGAGCACTGGACAAACACGCTCGTACAGCCAGGAACAAGAGACGTGCACGAACTCGGACTAGGCACGGTGGTACCCGCACCCATGAGAGCCATGCACAACGCAGACACACCACCGTGCGTGCAGGACGTGCTAGACTGGGCGAACGCGTCCAACTACACGTGGAAGGTTGACCTAGAGTGGACGTGGAAGGGACACCTAGAAAAGGGAATATGCAGGTGGGTCAACAGACAACACTCCAAAAATAACAGATACTTTAGGTACGAAGCACCAGACATACTCGTCATAGGATGCCACCACTGCAGGAAAAACTACAGAATGCTAGTGCCAGACGAAATACAAACACCCGTTAGAACGTTCCTCAATCAAACACTAAAAATGTAATGTATTTATTTTTTGTATTGCAGCAAGGTTTATACGCATTGTTTCCCTCAACTGTTCAATATTAGCCTCCAAACGCGCATTATCAACCTTCAGACCCGCATTCGCAGTCTTCAGACCCGCATTATCAGCCTCCAAACGCCTATTCTCTTTCTGCAACGCCGTTATGTTTTTATGCAACTCCTCAAGCTTCAGTTGTTTGCTCATTTTACAGACTCTTCAACCTTTATATACAAACATTTCTGAAGCAAGATGATCATACACTGGAACAAAATCACACCACTCATCACCACCAACGGCAAATCCTCTATAGACACGCCATGCACCACGTAAAAGCACAACGAAACCATGCGCACCATCAACGCCACCCAAGACACGTCACCCGCAGAGCCACGACGACACACATGCACTATCTGAGGCACATTGTGCAAGGCAGACAAACCACCCGCTACCCAACCATACATACAGGTGTACTACAATATCAGTATACATATAGTACAAATGCTCAATATTTTATCCATATGCATATACCTCATCGCATGCGCACTCATCATTGCAGCAACCGTCCCGCACAAACAATCCTACGTAGTACCGCTCATACTCACAGGAATCGCGCTCATCACCGTCATCACACTGCAAATATACAGCATCAATAGCGTCATATACACAAAAGCAGGCGCAGGCAT
>Ga0257110_1000760_pt1 | contig 15183 bp, 17 predicted proteins | sample LP_taG_7_FD_190184 | JGI IMG/M metagenome (GOLD analysis project Ga0257110, IMG submission 190184) | Marine microbial communities from Northeast Subartic Pacific Ocean, Canada - LP_J_2015_P26_10m | ecosystem: Environmental > Aquatic > Marine > Oceanic | place: Canada: Northeast Subartic Pacific...
TGATAGGTCAGTAAATCGCCGGGAAGCGTTATCGCCTGGCAAATTGGGTGAATTGAAGGTGTATTTTGACAGCCTCTGAGACAGATCAGCAACTGGTTCAGAGGGCACAACGCGGCGATTTGCGGGCGTTCGACCTGTTGGTACTGAAGTATCAGGGTCGAATCGCCGCGCTGGTCAGCCGGTACGTGTCGGATCGGTCTGAGGTGGAAGATGTTACGCAAGAGGCCTTTATCAAGGCATATCGGGCCCTCGATAAGTTCCGAGGGGACAGCGCCTTCTACACTTGGTTGTACCGCATCGCTGCCAACGCCGCCAAAAATTATTTGGTGTCGAGAAGTCGCCGGCCGGCAGCTGACGCCACAATAGAGGATGCGGAGGTGGGCGAGCAGGCCGAGTTGTTGGCAGACGTGGGAACCCCAGAGGCGGTCGCAATGGGAGAAGAGTTGGCCGAAGTGGTGGAAGACGCTTTGGCGGCCCTACCCGAAGAACTGCAGGCAGCACTGACATTGCGGGAGTTTGAGGGATTAAGTTACGACGATATTGCGGCAGTTTTGGACTGTCCCGTTGGAACAGTTAGATCTAGGATTTTTCGGGCACGCGAGGCGATTGATGAGCGTGTTAAGCGGCAAATGAGTGGGGAGTCGGGATTCAGATGACAACCAATGAGAGAGAATTCGAAACGCTGTCCGCGGTGATGGATGGGGAAGCTGACGAGCTCGAGTTACGGCGTATGCTCGATGCTACCAGCAGCGACGCTGAGTTGAGGGCAAAGTGGCGTCGGCAGCAAATGGTGCGGGAATTGCTTCAAACCCGCCGCATTAGTCAGCCCGACATTGAGGTTTCCGCTGTCGTAAAAGGGACGTTAACTGACGGAAACGGTGCGCTCAGAAATCCGCTTTGGAGTATGGCTGTGGCTGCTTCTGTGACCATGGCAGTTGTGCTGGGCGGTCAGCAACTGTTGGTGCCCCAAAATAGCGTCATGCAAGGCGCCGTAGTCAGTGATGTGGTGGGCGGTGTCGTACCAGTTTTGGGCGCACAGCCCGTTCAGGCCAGCCTCGGTGCGAGGTCATTACCGGTCGCGGGCCGGCAAGTCGATTCGGCCGATAACGAGCGACGAGAAGCGGCGGCTATGTATGAGCGGCTGGCGCAAGACCGATATCTAAATCTGGGTCGCCGTCATGCATCGGCTGCTGCGCAGACTCATCCTGCTCCTTATATTTCTTATGTTCGTGCGCCGGCGGCTAGTGGTGAAAACCCCCCGTTGCAGTGAGCCGATGAGCGACTGGGGGGTGCGGTTTTTAGGCGCACTATCGCTGTGTGTTGTCTGTCTGTCGCTACCGGCACAGGCCTCTGCGCTCGACTGCGAATTAACGACTGAGCCTGAGCAGGCGCTTGCAAAACTGTTGGATGCCCACAGGGCCATTTCCTATGAGGGAACGGTGCTGTTCGAGCGAGCAGACAATCGACAGTTTTTAGAGGTTGAGTGGCCAAGTCGGGATGCCCCTAATGAGAATCGTCAGGGAACGCTGCGTCGCCTTAATGCGAAGGTGAATCCCCAGGCGGAATTTTGGCCAAGCGCGTTTGTCCCGGAGAGCCGCGTGTGCGATCTCGGCAAATTTTATTCAGTGAGCCTCGATTCGAGTCGTGTCATTGCGGGCCGGTTGACAAAAAAATTGGTGCTGCGGCCGCGCGACACGTTGCGCTTGGCGCACTTTGTTGATGTGGATGTTCAAACGGGTATGGCGCTTGCGATGGTAACTGCTGAACCGGGCGGAAAAGTGCTGGAGCGATTTGAGTTTGCCGCCATTCGCTATCGAGATTTGCCTCCGTCTGGGGTTGGTCAGTCTGAAGAGGCGGACGACGGCTCGATTGCGCCGGGTCGAGGCGTGATACCAGGTTACTTTGTGGTGGCTGAAAATCATGAGCAAGGTGTCTTCGTGGTCAGCGATGGCTGGGCTACTGCTTCTGTATTTATTGAGCCGTTGCCGCCGACGGCGCCCTCCGGCGAGGGTGCCGTCATTGACGGTGCCACACTTACCTACACTCGAGGCACGCGGGTTGGCAATAATGGCGTGTTGATTAGCGTGCTGGGAGAGGTGCCTGTGGTCACGGCAAGACTGTTAGCTGATGCGGTGCGTTCTGCCGGGTCAGGGCCATAATGGGCGGGGTAACGGAACCGGGTATTGTGGTGGCTGTAGAGACCAATGCTGTTTGGGTGGAAGCCGATCGAAGCGCTGCATGTGGTCGCTGTGCAGCGCGCGCGGGTTGCGGGCAAGGTGCCTTGTCAGCCCTGTTGCAACAGGGCAAGGGTCGGGTGAAGGCACTGTCGAGCGACACGCTGCAGGCATCAAGTTGTCAACTTGGCGATGAGGTCATGATCGTGATTCCCGATTCCACTTTGCTAGGAGGTACGCTATGGCTCTACGGTTCGCCTCTAATGCTGGGGACAGGCTTTTCATTGTGGGCGGCTTCCTGGGGTGATTTGTGGGCCGCCAGTGCGTTCTGCCTTGGGTTGTTGAGCGGGTTTGCTATCCTTCGGCAGCTGAGCTACCGCTTTCAAGGTCGGTTGCCCGGCATGGCGGAACCTCGGTTAGCGTCTAAAACTGCGGAGCCGCATTTCGAGCTGCTCGCAAAACAGTAACGTCAATCTTGTTAGATTTGGAGTACGGCCATGATGGTACGCGCTGTCTTGTTTATTTCTGTTTTTTGGGGCCTGTATGGTTTCGCCAGCCTGTCGAGTGCGGCGCTGCCTGACTTCACTGAGATAGTCGAAGCTTCCTCACCCGCAGTCGTGAAGATACTTGTAGAGTACGAGGCTGAAAACCCTCGCTATCAAGAGGAGTTAGAGGAGCTACCCGAATCTTTACGGAGATTCTTTGACTTTCGCGGCCGCTCCCCAGTGCCGCGTGAGCGAGCGGGCATGGGCTCTGGATTTATCTTCTCCAGCGATGGTTTCGTGATTACCAATCATCATGTTGTCGACGGTGCGAAATACGTCGTGGTGCGTTTGCCGAACCGGCAGGAATTTGACGCCGAAATCATTGGTACTGATCCGCGTTCTGATCTGGCGGTGCTAAAGATTGCCGGTGATAGCCTGCCCATCCTGCGCTTGGCGGATGAGGAGGCGGTTAAGGTGGGGCAATGGGTGCTGGCGATCGGCTCACCCTTTGGGCTGGATTTTTCGGTTACCGCTGGCATTGTCAGCGCAGTAGGGCGAAGTTTGCCGACTACTGCTGGTGACAACTATGTGCCTTTCATTCAAACGGATGTTGCGATTAACCCGGGTAACTCGGGTGGGCCGTTATTTAATCTTGAGGGAGAGGTCATCGGTGTCAATTCTCAGATATTTACGCGCTCGGGAGGGTCAATCGGACTGTCGTTTGCGATTCCGAGCTCAGTGGTCCGCAATGTCGTCGCTCAAATACAAGAAACGGGCGAGGTAGAGCGCGGATGGTTGGGTGTCAGTATTCAAGATGTCGACCGCAATCTTGCCGACTCTTTCGGTCTGGATCGTCCTCGGGGAGCCTTAATCGCTCAGGTGGGTAAGGATTCACCTGCCGAAAATGCTGGCCTAGCATCAGGCGATATCATTGTGAGCTTCGATGGTCATGCCGTTGAAACGTCAGCAGACCTTCCTCATATCGTTGGCCTCATTGCGCCGGGAACGTCAGTGGATGCCGTGATTATGCGCGATGGCAAAGAGCAGACCATTGAAGTAGAGGTGGGTGTGCTGGCTGCTGATGCAGTGGCGAGGGTTGAGACAGAGGCCGCATCAGATGGGACGGTGAGGCTCTTGGGTATGCGTATTGCACCGGTTGAAGCGGAATTACTGTCGGAGCTGGGATTATCCGGTGGTGTCTGGGTGGTCGGCGTTAAGCCGGGCTCTCCAGCAGCTGAATCGGGCGTGGAAGAGGGCGATATATTGACTCGATTGGGCAGTCGTCCGATCAGCCAGATAACGGATCTTGATGGCGTTGCAGACGAGTTGGTGCCTGGCGCTTCTGTCCCGGCGAGGTTGATTCGCGGGCGTAGCCCCCTATTCATTGGCATTCGTATACCTGAAAGCGACTGATGCTCGGGTGTTTAGCGTGCTAAAATGGTGCGCTTCGATGTTACGGATTGTTGTTTCTAACAGTCCCCATTCCTTTTGAGGCGACCAAGCAGTGGCTGAACTCAGTCATATTCGTAATTTTTCTATCATCGCGCATATCGACCACGGTAAGTCGACGCTGGCTGATCGGTTTATTCAGCACTGCGGCGGATTGTCAGAGCGAGAAATGGCCGAGCAGGTACTCGACTCCATGGACTTGGAGCGCGAACGCGGTATCACGATCAAAGCGCAGAGCGTCACGCTGGATTATGAGTCTGCAAGCGGTCAGGTGTATCAGTTGAATTTTATTGATACACCTGGGCACGTCGACTTTTCATATGAGGTTTCTCGCTCACTGGCTGCTTGCGAGGGTGCCCTGTTGGTGGTGGACGCGGGCCAGGGTGTCGAGGCGCAGTCAGTTGCGAACTGTTACACCGCAATTGAGCAAGGTGTCGATGTGCTGCCCGTGCTCAACAAGATGGATTTGCCTCAGGCTGATCCTGAGCGCGTGCAGCAGGAGATTGAAGAGATTATTGGGATCGACGCCACGGAGGCGGTTCCGACGAGTGCAAAGACAGGGTTGGGTATCGAGGATGTGCTCGAATACCTCGTTCGAAAAGTACCGGCACCAACCGGTGATCGCGACGCGCCATTACAGGCACTTATCATCGATTCATGGTTCGATAATTACTTGGGCGTCGTGTCGTTGGTCCGCGTGATGCATGGGCAGCTCAGTAAGCGAGACAAGTTTCTGGTGTCGTCTACCGGCAAGCAGCATCAAGCGGACATGATTGGCGTGTTCACGCCGCGGCGGACCACGACAGGCTCCCTGATGGCAGGTGAGGTGGGTTTTGTCGTCGCGGGCATTAAAGACATCAAGGGCGCGCCAGTGGGCGACACCCTGATTTCAGCCTCACACCAAGAGACGCCGGCTTTGCCCGGTTTTAAACAGGTCAAACCGCAGGTTTATGCGGGTATTTTTACAGTCAACTCTGACGACTATGAGGATTTTCGCGAGGCGCTGGGTAAATTGACGCTCAATGATGCGTCGCTATTCTACGAGCCAGAATCTTCGGATGCGCTGGGCTTTGGGTTTCGGTGCGGCTTCTTGGGCATGCTGCATATGGAAATCATTCAAGAGCGGCTGGAGCGTGAATACGATCTAGATCTGATCACGACCGCACCGACGGTGATTTATGAAGTCGTAAAAAAGGGGGAGGAGGTGATATATGTCGATAACCCCTCCAAACTTCCCGATCCCGGCGACATTGAAATCATGCGCGAACCGATTGCGCGCTGCACTATTCTGACGCCTCAGGAATACCTTGGTGCTGCCATAACGCTGTGTGTTGAAAAGCGAGGTTCCCAAGTTGATTTGCAATTCTTGGGCCAGCAAGTGCAGCTAATTTACGACGTGCCGATGGCGGAGGTCGTATTAGACTTTTTTGATCGTTTGAAATCAGTCAGCCGGGGTTACGCCTCTCTCGATTACAGTTTTGAACGGTTTGAGGCGGCACCGCTATCGCGGCTAGACGTCTTGATTAATGGCGATCGAGTGGATGCGCTGGCGATTATTGTGCACCGGGATTATGTCCAATCTCGCGGACGCGTATTGACTGAGAAAATGAAAGAATTGATCCCGCGACAGATGTTCGATGTCGCCATTCAGGCGGCGGTGGGAGGCAAGATTGTCGCTAGGCAAACCGTCAAGGCGTTGCGTAAAAACGTCACTGCCAAATGTTACGGTGGTGATGTGACGCGAAAAAAGAAGCTGCTAGAGAAGCAGAAGGCCGGTAAGAAGCGTATGAAGCAGGTCGGCAATGTTGAGATACCCCAGTCGGCGTTCTTGGCTGTATTGCAGGTCGATCATTGAAGCCAGCACGTTTTACTCTGCGTGAACGGCTCGTTTCAGTGATAATTGGGGCTCTGGCCTGAGGCGTTTAGCATGATGAACATTGATTTCCCGCTGATTCTTGTGATCGTCGTGCTGGGCAGCGGGGCGATTTGGCTCCTCGACATATTGCTGTTGGCTAGGGGACGTCAGTCCCGCCGGCAGGAATTGGCAGCCCGGTTTCCTGGGCACGAGGAAGAGGGCTCAAAGGCGGCGCATGCTTTCAGCGAGGCGTGTCTTGCTGAGGCGGCTGAGCCAGCGGTTGTTGAATATGCTCGTTCATTCTTTCCTGTATTGGCGGTCGTATTGGTATTGCGCTCATTTTTATATGAGCCTTTTCAGATCCCCTCGTCCTCTATGGTGCCTACCCTCGAAGTCGGCGATTATATTTTGGTGAACAAGTATGCCTACGGCTTAAGACTGCCCGTGACGCGAACCAAAGTGTTCGAGCTAGGCGAGCCAGAGCGGGGTGATGTCATGGTCTTTTTCCCGCCACACCAAAATCAAACCTATTACATTAAACGGGTCATTGGTAAGCCCGGTGATCGCGTAGCGTATCGCGACAAGCAACTCACGGTGAATGGCGAGCCAGTCCCTCAGATGTGGTTGGCCGAGATACCGGCGGGGCGTTATGCCGTAAAAATGGGGCGGGAATCATTGCCCGACACCGATGGTCACTTGATGCAAATCGATAATCGCCGACCACCTCGTAATTTTTCGGTCGTCGTTAAGCCCGGGCATTATTTTATGATGGGTGATAATCGTGACAACAGCAGTGACAGTCGTGTTTGGGGTCAGGTACCAGAGCGAGATATTGTGGGAAAAGCGGTAGCGATCTGGATGCACTGGGAGGCTTTTCTCAGCGTGCCCTCGTTTAAACGGGCAGGTGCCATTGACTGACGATTTAGGGGGCGGGTGTGAGTAGACGTGAGCTGCAGCGCTCACAGGTAAGCCCAAGACGCCGCAACGCGGGAGCGAGTTTATGGGCCATCACAACGAACTTGGCCTTTTTCGGGTTGCTCTTGATCGCTGCGCTTCGCGTGGCGCCAGGTTACTTTGAGTACGTCACCCTGAAGGACATCGTGCTGCGTGCTGTGGTTGAGCAACCCGTGTCTGGCGAGACCGTGCCGCAACTCAGGAGTCGGCTGGCAACGTTGTTAGAGACGAACCAAGTGCGTGGCGTCGAGATTAACGACATTACCATCTACCCAGAGAGAGGTGTCATCGTTGTCGATGCGCGTTATGAAGCCCGATTTCCGTTGTTTTGGATTCTTGACGGAGTGATGCAATTTGACGATCTGGTTATCGAAACGACTGCCGTGGGGCGTTCTTGACGGGGCTTAGACCGATTGAGGTCGAATCTTTGCAGGCAAAGTTGGGCTATGAGTTTTCTAATGCCGACTTATTGGTCCGCGCCCTGACGCATCGCAGTGCGGGCAAGATTCACAATGAGCGATTAGAGTTTTTGGGCGATGCCATTATCGGATTTGCTGTGGCGGCAGCTTTTTTCCATCGGTTTCCTGAGGTTGACGAGGGTACCCTCAGTCGCATGCGGGCAAGTGTTGTCAGTGGTGAGGCCCTGTCGAGGGTGGCGCGCGAGCTGGGATTGTCTGAGCACCTCATTTTAGGCGAGAGTGAGCGCAAGAGCGGTGGGCGGCATCGGGAATCGATCCTTGCCGATACACTTGAGGCGCTAGCAGGCGCTGTGGTGCTGGATGATTGCACAGAGCGAGCCCTCATTGTCGTAGGCCATTGGCTGGTTTCGAGTATTGAGGCAGTGTCGCCGCATGATGTCGTTGATGCGAAGACGCAGTTGCAGGAATGGCTTCAAGCAAGAAAAGAAGCACTTCCCGAGTACAACATTACCGCCGTCTCGGGTAGCGATCATGCGCAATCTTTCGAGGTGCAGTGTTGGCTACCCAGCAGGAAGTTGACCGCTGAGGCGGTGGGTTCTAGCCGGCGACGTGCAGAGCAAAGCGCAGCCGCTCTGATGGTCGCCAAGTTGGTGCATCATGACCCAGTCTGACCAGCACTGTGGCGTGGTCGCCATCGTGGGTCGACCCAATGTTGGCAAGTCAACACTGCTTAATCATTTACTGGGACAAAAGCTGAGTATTACGTCTCGAAAGCCCCAGACAACGCGGCATCAACTGTTGGGAGTGAAAACCGAAGGCTCGCTGCAACTTGTTTTTGTGGACACGCCAGGTATTCACAAGGGGCAGTCAAAGGCAATTAATCAGGTCATGAACCGGACGGCTGCCGCGGCAATGAATGACGTCGACGTGACGCTGATATTGTGTGATCGAACACGTTGGACAGATGAGGACGATTTGGTGCTGTCACTGGCAGCGCAGCAAAGCGGCCCGGTCGCACTCGTGATCAACAAAGTCGATTTACTTGAGGATCAGTCGGTATTGTTGCCGTTTGCGAAAAGCCTCTCAGCTCGTTGCCAATTCGATGCGGTTTTACCTGTGTCGGCGTTGCGCCGTCGTGGTCTAGAAGAGTTGACGCAGTATGTTCAGCAATACGCTCCCTTGGGCCCCCACTTATTTCCTGAAGACCAGATCACGGATCGAAGTCAGCGGTTTCTTGCTGCAGAGCTGGTTCGCGAAAAAATCATCAGGCAGTTGGGAGATGAACTGCCATACGCAACCGCCGTTGAAATAGAGGACTTTAGCGCCGATGAGAAGGGCGTATTGCATATTAGTGCACTCATTTTGGTAGAGCGGGATGGACAGAAAAAGATTCTTGTCGGCGAGTCGGGCGGGCGTCTCAAATCGATCGGTACCGCTGCCAGAAAGGATATGGAGCGCGCATTCGACGCTAAGGTGATGCTGAAGCTGTGGGTGAAGGTGAAGTCGGGTTGGTCCGACGACATCAGGGCTTTGAAAACGCTGGGGCTGGATCCGTTGAGTGGATCATGACGATGCTACAGCCCGCATGGGTGCTGAACCGAAAGGCGTATGGGGACAGCGGCCTCTTGATAGAGCTTCTCACGGCCGAATCAGGTCGATGCAGTGCGGTTGTTCGAGGTGCTCATCGGCGCAAGCAGGGGGGGTCACTCGCTGCTTTACTACAGCCATTTTCCCCCCTGCTTATCACTCTGGTGGGGCGAGGTGAGTTAAGGACGTTACGTGCGGCAGAGTCGCCGAGGCCTTCTTACGTTCTGCGCGGTGACGCGCTCATGAGCGGGCTATATGTCAACGAGCTTGTTAATCGGGTGGTGCCACGCTTCGATCCGTATCCTGATGTTTTCATAAGCTATGGAGAAAGTGTTGAAGCGCTCAGCAACGGTCCCTCTGAGACGATCCTCAGACGTTTTGAGCTGAGACTGTTGAGTGAGTTGGGCTATCGCATAGATTGGTTTTGCGATAGCGAGGGTGACGAAATTCAGCCTGAGTGCGCATACCGCTTCGAAGTGGGTTGCGGTTTTTGCCCGGTGTTGGCAGCCGAGAAGGCCGGTGCCATGGGGCCTGTGATCACCGGGGCGCAAGTGACTGCGGTGGCAGATTGGCTTGCGGTTGGTCTGGCCGCGCCTACGCTGGATTGGACACCGATCAAGCAGATAACCCGTGCCGCGCTGAATCAGCTGACTGCTGGCCGCACGTTGCATAGCCGAGAGATTTATCGACAACTAAAAAAGACATAATGCTCCGAGTATTTGTGCGCCGCGGCTATTAGGTGCTGCGCAGTAAATTGTCAGAGTGTCGGTATACTGAGCCCCTTTTTACTTGAGGCGAGTAACCCAAGTGAGTAATTTTCCAACTATTGAGGATACTATCGGTAATACGCCGCTGGTGCGTTTGCAGCGCATTCCAGGGGACACCTCTAATCTGATTCTAGGTAAGCTTGAAGGCAACAATCCGGCGGGATCCGTTAAAGATCGCCCTGCGATCAGCATGATCAGAGAGGCGGAGGGCCGAGGTGAGATTGCGCCGGGTGATACGTTGATCGAAGCCACGAGCGGCAATACGGGTATCGCGTTAGCGATGGCCGCAGCGATCAAGGGTTATCGGATTAAGTTGATAATGCCTGCTAATCAAAGTGAAGAGCGGAAGGGCGCGATGCGAGCGTTTGGCGCTGAGCTGATCGATGTCTCTGCCGAAGAGGGTATGGAGGCGGCACGTGATCTCGCGCTGGCCATGCAATCTCAGGGCCAGGGTTTGGTATTGAATCAGTTTTCAAACCCCGATAATCCCGTGGGGCACTTTGGATCGACTGGCCCGGAGATATGGGAGCAGTCGGAAGGTCGGATTACGCATTTTATTGCTTCAATGGGAACGACTGGAACGATCATGGGCGTTTCGCGTTTTTTAAAAAGCCAGAACCCGGTAATACAAATCATTGGATTGCAGCCCACAGATGGCTCGCAAATTCCCGGTATACGACGGTGGCCGCAGGCATATTTGCCCGAAATTTATTCTGCTGATCGTGTTGACCGCGTCATGGATATTGGGCAGTCAGAGTCTGAGGTAATGATGCGTCGTCTCGCGCGGGAAGAGGGCATTTTTGCGGGCGTCTCTTCTGGCGGCGCAGTGGCCGCCGCTATGCGCTTGAGCGCCGAGGTTGAGGATGCTGTCATTGTCGCCATTATTTGTGACCGTGGTGATCGCTATCTTTCAACTGGCGTATTTTCGAACACTGAGTCAGCATGAGTGCTATTTCTTCTCCTAGGGCCTCTTTCGAGGCTTGGGCTTGAACGAGTAAGAGAGGACCAAAATGGTCGATGAAAGTGGCCCTGAGCCGGTTCAAATAGAGCGCTTGTTGGGTATTGTCCGTCGGTTAAGAGATCCTGATCAGGGTTGTCCGTGGGATGTCGGTCAGACTTTTCAATCCATTGTTCCCCATACACTCGAGGAAGCTTATGAGCTGGCTGACGCGATTGAGTCGAACGATTTCGATCAGATAAGAGAAGAAGCGGGTGACGTGTTATTTCAGGTCTTATTTTACGCGCAGATGGCGGACGAAAAGCAGTACTTCAACTTTGCTGACGTGGTGGATGGTTTATCAAAAAAATTAATTCGTCGGCATCCGCATGTGTTTTCGCGCAACAGCAACGCGCAGTACGAGGCGCCAATAGTTGTTTCTGATGTGTCTGACAGCTGGGAGAAAATCAAGCGTACTGAGCGCCAGCGCAAGCACCAGCCAGGTATTTTGGACGATATCCCACTGAACCTGCCCGCCTTAACAAGAGCGCAAAAAATACAGAAGCGGGCGGCGCGCGTTGGCTTTGACTGGGCGGACGTGGCGGGCGTTTTTGAAAAACTCGAGGAAGAGATTTGCGAATTAAAAGAGGCACTGGTCGAAGGTGAAGAGGCGGCGATAAAGTCCGAGCTGGGCGATATATTGTTTTGTGTGGTTAACCTCGCCCGCCACTTAGATTTCGATGCGGAAACGGCTATGCGAGGATCGACTAGAAAATTCGAGGGTCGTTTTCGATTGATGGAAGAGCAGGCCATTGCCAACGGAAGTCGTCTCGAGGATGAAAGTGTCAGTACGTTGGAGGCACGCTGGCAGGCAGCAAAACGCGATCGCTCGCAAATTGAATGACTTGCGGCATGACGACGGCCTGTGTAGCGTTAGCGGCTGAGGACTGCGTCGACCACATTGTATTTCAGGGATTTCTCATTTATGCGCATCATATTTATTGGCCCTCCTGGCGCCGGCAAGGGAACACAGGCTCAGTTTATTTGTGAGCAATTCGGCATTCCGCAAATCTCTACCGGAGATATGTTGCGCGCCGCCGTCGCTGCGGGCACTGAACTTGGGCAGCAGGCGAAAGCGATTATGGAGTCTGGTGGCCTAGTCTCCGACGACATCATTATTGCTTTAGTAAAAGAGCGACTACAGCAAGAAGACTGTGTAAATGGTTGTTTATTTGATGGTTTCCCTCGAACTATTCCGCAGGCTCAGGCAATGGTGGATGAGGGCATCGCGATTGATCACGTGTTGGAAATTACTGTTTCGGATGAGGAGATCGTTAAGCGCTTGAGTGGACGAAGAGTCCATCCGGGGTCCGGCCGCATTTATCACGTTGACTACAGCCCGCCCTCGCGACCCGATGTAGACGACGAGTCAGGTGAACCACTGGTGCAGCGTGAGGATGATCACGAGGACACAGTGAAGAAGCGTTTAAGTGTTTATCATGAGCAAACGCGTCCACTGGTCAATTTTTACCGTGCACTCGATGCCGTTCAATATCACCAACTTGATGGTATCGGTGCTGTCGATGACATTACGCGTCACATAATGGGCGTATTGCGCTAGGGTTAAATGCCATTCAGTTTGCTTGTCAATAAATATAAACCTTGATAGCGTTGCTATCGGGACGGACACCTTTAGGAGGGACCTATGGCCGCTGCAAAGAAAGCAACAAAAAAGAAACCCGCTGCAAAGAAAAAAGTAGTAGCAAAGAAGAAAGCACCTGCCAAGAAAAAGGCAGCTGCGAAGAAAGCACCTGCTAAGAAAAAGGCAGCTGCGAAGAAGGCACCTGCCAAGAAGAAGGCAGCTGCTAAGAAGAAGGCACCTGCCAAGAAGAAGGCAGCCGCTAAGAAGAAGGCACCTGCTAAGAAGAAGGCAGCTGCTAAGAAGAAGGCACCTGCTAAGAAGAAGGCAGCTGCTAAGAAGAAGGCACCTGCTAAGAAGAAGGCAGCTGCTAAGAAGAAAGCACCTGCTAAGAAAAAGGCAGCTGCCAAGAAGAAAGCACCTGCTAAGAAGAAGGCAGCTGCTAAGAAGAAAGCACCCGCAAAGAAAAAAGCTGCTAGCAAGAAAAAGCGTTAAAGCCGGTTTGCCGCTGTCTTCAGTGGCTTACCGCTATGTAAAGCCGGCGATTCGCCGGCTTTTTTTATTGCCAAATCGACGGCCAAATCGACGGCCAAATCGACGGTCTAACGGGTGGTCGATTTGCCGGGCTACTGGAGAAAGGGTTGCTTAGCGTTGGCCATGTCTGAATCACAAACACCTATTTTGTATCATTATCTGGCTTCGCCTTATTCAGAGAAATTGCGCTTGGCGCTGGGCATGGCTGGGATCCAATGGGGTTCGGTTATAGTGCCGGCGCAGCCACCTCGGCCTTTCTTAGATGTTTTCCTCAGTGGTTATCGCCGTATTCCGGTGCTACAGATTGGCGCACATTTTTACTGTGATTCAGCATTAGCGTTTGACGCGCTGGCTGAAGTCAGTGATCGGTTGAAGCCGGCTGGCCGTTTATCTAAGACGGAGGAATTATTGCGCCGGCATGCGGAGGATCGGATTTTTTTTGCTGTGATCGCCGCAGCGTCACCGATCAGTGTGCTGCGATTGCTTGCTCAAGACTTGGGTCTCTTCGGACTGTTTCGATTTCTGAAGGATCGCTCGGATATGATGAAAGGCTCGACAATTGAGAAACTGTCACAGCGCGCCGCAACACGGCTAGTTGAAGATTTTGTGGAGCAATTAAATGGCCTGCTCAAGCAAGATCGGTTTTTAGGGGACGCACATGCGGGCTACCTCGATTTATGTTGCTACCATCCGCTGTGGATGGCGTCAGTCATTAATCGGGAGGCCCTATTGGCGTTGCCGCCTTTGGTGCAGGCATGGATGCGGCGAATAGCGGCACTAGGTCACGGCAGGTCTGCGTTGGTCTCTCAGCGCCATATCCATGACCGGGTAACCGGCGACCGATTTCAGGATTTTGTTGGCGAGTTGTCGGGTCCTTTTGCACGTGACACGCTTGTTTCTGTTCGGCCAACCGATTACGCGCGAGACAGCACCGAGGGCCATTTAGTCTTTATGGATGAACATCAGTGTGTCATAAAGCGCAAGCTGCCCTCAGGTGACGCGGTGTTTCTGCACTTCCCTATTATTGGGTTCGAGGTAAGGCCTCTATAGGTTCGTTGGGTTATCACCCAGCGATGTGCGTCGCCACTCTGCCGGTGATTGCCCGGTCCACTGGATAAAGGCACGTCGAAAATTAGAGGCGTCGTTAAACCCTAGTGAGACCGCTATCGTTTCGACTGATCGATTGGTGTCTCGTAAATAGCGTCGCGCGTGCTTGGCTCGAACGTCATTGAGAAGGCTCTGAAAAGAAGCTGCTTCGGATTTGAGGCGTCGCCTAAAAGTACGTGTGCTCATATTGAGCATGGACGCCACCTGCTCCAGTTGCGGGTATTGTCCTTCGAGCTTATCTATTAATGCGAGTGTTTGTTCTGTGAGGCTCGCGCTGTCCGACAGGCTCGCCAGTAAGCGTGCGCACTCTGATTCATATAATTCGCGTAGCGTGCGGTTTGAGGATGGCAAAGTGAGCCTGGTAATGTCCCGTGGCAGGCTGAACTCGGCTTGGGCGGCGTCAAAGAATATTTGTTCGCCAAATATGCGGGTAAAGGGGGTCAGGTCAGCGGGGGCAGGAAAGGGAAAGGAGACTTTGATGTTGGGCACTGCTGATCCCAGTAGATCTGAGAGAGTTTTTTGTATTGCCGAAAAGATCACTTCGTAATTAAAGCGTTTCATTGGTTCTGTCTGATCTAGTACCACGATCATGCCATCGTTATCCGCTGCGCTGTTCGGAGTCCTCATTAATTGTATGCGAGTCCCCATCAGCAATGCGCCGTAGCGATCCAAGAGGTCGAGGGCCTCAGCCAGGTTTGAGCAGGTAAGAAACGCTTGCCCGATCACCGCGTGAGCGCTGAGATTGAGTCGCTGTCCCAGCGCCAATCCTATTAGGGGGTCGTTGGTGTGCGCCAACACGTTCATGGTCAGGCGATCAACCTCGCCCGTATCGACTCTCGCGCCCAGCTGTGACAGTGAGGGCAGTGTTAACTGCGTGCCGCAGCAGATCGAGTCTATCGAACAGCCGCGTTCGACGGCTAGATCGACGAGGAGCAGGACGTATTGGCTGGGAATGGAGCTACCTTGCATCGCCATATTTGGCCATCAATGACCTCGCTTTGGCAAGTAATCACCTTGAGGACTGGGCGAATCCGCTAGATACCGACAAGGTGCGCCCTAAATTTGAAGAGCTTGGGATTCTCGAGTATGAGACCATGTCTTATGATGGTGACATCGACTGGATGAAGCTCGAGCGGCTCCTCGATACGGGGGAAGCACAAAGTCATGAACAGAGTATCTTGGCGCCGTTTCATGACGCGCACCGTTCACATCAAGTGGCCGCGTCATAGCGCGGAATGGCGCGGAATGGCGTTGCTTTATTGAGATGAATGTTGAC
>Ga0257110_1000761_pt1 | contig 15176 bp, 12 predicted proteins | sample LP_taG_7_FD_190184 | JGI IMG/M metagenome (GOLD analysis project Ga0257110, IMG submission 190184) | Marine microbial communities from Northeast Subartic Pacific Ocean, Canada - LP_J_2015_P26_10m | ecosystem: Environmental > Aquatic > Marine > Oceanic | place: Canada: Northeast Subartic Pacific...
TTTGTAGTTGCGTCACCTGCCGCAGTTGAAATCGCATCTGCTTCAGCTGTATCAGCATATGCTTGTGCTGATGCTAAAGTTGTTGCATCTCCTGCTTGTCTGTTTGTTATTTCTGATGTTATTGCATTTGCATTAGCAAGTTCTGCCGCTCTTGCAGTTGTTGCTTCTGCATTAATTGCTGTTTGCAATGTTGCATCGCCTGATATTCTATCAGTTTCTTCTGATGCTAGTGCAGTTGCATTTGCATTAATTGCCGCTGTTGCCGCATTGTCACCAGCTTGGAATGCAGTAACAATTTCTGTTAATGAATCCAATGCCGCTGGGTCTGCGTTAGTTAGAATGTTGTCAATTCTTCCTTTTTCAGTTGCAATGTCTGTTGCGTTAGTTGCAATATCAGTTGTGTTAGTTGCAATATCACTTGTTGCCGCAGTTACTTCTGTGTGTAGCTCGTTAATTGCTCCACCTAAAGAAGTTGCTGTAGTGTCAAGTGGTGTATTTGCTACATCACCAACTAGTGTTTCTAAGTCACTGATATCACTAGTATTTGTAGTAACTTTAGCGTCAACTACTGCTACCGCTGTATTGATAGCTGTTGTCTCTGCCGCTGATACTGTATCTGCGTGTGCTTCTGCCGCCGCTTGTGCCGCATCTGCTTTAGTTGTTGCATCTGTTGCCGCCGCTGTAATTGCGTCTGCTTCAGCTTGATCTGCATATGCTTGTGCTGATGTTAATGTTGTTGCATCTGCTGTCGCAAAGTCTGTTCTTACTGCTGTATCTGCATTTGCTCTTGCAGTTGCTTCAGTTGCGATGTCTTGTGCGTTTGCTAATTCAGCACCTGAAGCTCTTGTAACTTCACTTGCAAGGTCTGTTGTTAGTGTTGAAATTTCACCATCTGTAGTTGAAATTTCTGCCGCTAAACCACTTGTTAACGTAGTGATGTCGCCTTCGTTTGCTGTAACTCTTGCGTCTAAAGCATTGTCATCAGCTAAACGTGTAGCCGCTTCAGTAACAATAGCCGCCGCGTTAGTTGCTTCAACGCCTTGTGCTCTTGTTGCTTCAGTTGCAATCGCAGTTGCATTAACGCCTTCAGCAAGTTGTGCTCTTGATACTTCGTTAGTAATTAACGTAGAGTTAGCAGAAATTGCCGCTGTTAAAGCACTATCTTGTGATTGAAATTCTGCAACAATTTCAGATAAACTGTCTAATGCCGCAGGGTCAACGTTTGATATAATGTTTGTTATTTGAGTTTGTAATGATGTATCCGCCGCTTTATAAGCTGTATCTAGAGCGGATTCTGCCGCTGTAGCTCTGCTTATTTCACCTGCGATGTCTGTTGCATTTACACCCTCTGCCGCTGTAGCTCTTGTCGTTTCAGCTGTAATATCACTTGCATTTTGTAGTTCTGCCGCACGTGCTATTGTTGCTTCTGCCGCCACTGCTGTAGCAATGTCTGCCGCTACTGCTGATTGAGCTTTTGCATCTGTAAAGTATTCATTTGAACTTCCTTCAGTTAAATCATCAGTTGTAAATGAACCAATAAAATCTACTGCCGAAATACTCTTTAGAGATGAAGTTGCATTGTCGTGTAAAAGAAAAGCATCTAGGTTGTTTGCTGATGTAGTTGCAGTTTGGCCTGAAACTGAACTCGCATCAAGTTTGGTATCGATAACCGCTTGGTTAGCTAACGCCGGACTCTTAATTTGTCTAAAAGCCATAGAGATTTCTCCAATCAAATATATTTGATTTGCCTATAATCTTTATAAGCAAAAGAATACATACATAAAGTAAGTATTCTGCATAGGCCGTAAAACCCATACAATGTATTTATTCATTTGCAGTCGTTATTATATATTATGATATTGTTTAAATTGGAAGAAATCTGAAGTCTACAACCGCTCCAGTTGATGGAGCATTATTAAGAGTTAATGTAGCTCCTAGTATACTATAATCTGTAGGAGGAAGTATTGCTCCATCTACAATTACTAATATACTATGTACAGTATGACCAGTTGGAATAGTATATTGTGTTGTACTATTGTCGCCAGCATACTGACTACTATTATATATCAAGTTTAGATGTCTATTTTCTATGCAGTTATCAGGAAATGCTGTAATATTTGCAAAATGAAACCTATACTTTACATATATATCTGCACCACTGTCTGGTGTAATATTAAATACTAGTTTATTATTTGAATCTATTGAGAATACATCTGGTCTTTGTAAAATATCATTAACGTAAACATCTATAGCTTCTACTGATGGTAATTCACTAGCTGTTAGTTGATATTCTGTTGTTGTACCATCACCTGTAAATGTTTGTGCTGGTTCTATATTAGTTGCTGGATATTTTAATTCATTTCTTAATAGTGTTTCTAAATCAGTTAATTCTGTGCTTGTTGCGAATGCACTATCAGCGCCTTGGAAAGCTGTAACAATTTCACTTAAAGAGTCAAGTGCCGCTGGATCAGTATTTTGAAGAATACTATCAATTTGATCTTGTAAGCCTTGTGTTACTGTTGCATCACCTACACCAAATCTACCTTGATATACTGCTCCACTTATATATACACTTTTACCTGTAAATGATTTACCATTTGGTAAACTATCACCAATAAAGTTTAGTACACCAGATTGATAATCAAAGAACCATTCATCGTTATTACCACTACCTGTTACAAATACTTTGTTGGCTAAACTTTCAGCACCTGCTGAATCATTAGTATCATGTATGTAAACACTTACTAGATATGTACTACCAAATTCTGGAGTAATCCAATCTGTAATATTTGTTTTCCATGTTCTATTTCCTGTTGATGTAATATCTTCTGAACACTCAACAGCATTATATAATTTTACTTGTGTTGTATCTGCTGATGGTTTTACACCTGGTACGTCACCTGCTTCTGCCCAAACTTTATCACCACGTAATAAAAGTGGACTTGATATTGCTTCGTTGGCCGCTAACTTATTGGCATTAATATCTGTTTTAGTTGCACCGTAACCAATCTTTTTAAATAGGTAGTCAATTTTTTGATTATCACTAATTGCCATTAGTTAGACTCCCCTACTTGTAAATTTGTAATTTGTTTTCCTGCTTCTAATGCTATTCTAACCAATACAACATTATTAGTTGCATTACTCATATTCTCACTACCTAATGTCATTGTATAAGTTGAGTTAATACTTGAATTAGTTGGAATAACGTCTGCACCTGTTAATGCACAACCATTACTACCATTACCACCCGAACCGGTGTTACTACCTGGAACACCAACACCTGCGTATTGAGCTGTACCATCTATCCAACCATTTAATCCACTTGCACCATCAACGGCAGTACCTGGTGCCGCAATCCATAATCCACTTATTCCAGTTGTATTAATTGTAATACTAAAGTTAGCTACAACCTGTCTACGGAATGCGAATGTAAAATATTGTGTTCCTGTGTCTGCACTTCTATCAGGACCAACTGGAAGATACCCAGTTGAATAATCTGTTGTATTGTGTTCTAATGTTCCCCAACGTACAGTTGCTTCTTGTGTTCCACTTACACTTACTGCACCAGTAAACGGTGTAGCTGTATAATCTGTTGCACCTACTATTGTTGGGTTGTTTGTACTATCTGAAACAAAATCTGCTATACGTATTGCATTGTCTGTTATTGTTCCATTACCTAAACTACCAGCTACAGGAATACTATCTTCTATTACACCTGTTGGATTAGATTTATGTACTTGTACTTTTGTATTAAATTCTGCATAACCACTTGTTCCATTAACATTTTTTATTCTAGCTTTAATAGTTTCAACTGCCGCAATATTTGAAGAAGTTATATCAATAGTTTGATCAGCAAATGAATAACTTAATGTATTAGCTGTTGGTATACCACTTACTAGATATGTTGCATCTTCTAAGTCTGTATAGTTTTTAAATTGTGTTTGAATTGTAGCACCACTTGTACCTTCTAAGTTAGTACCATTGCTAATTTCTAAAACATTATTAGTATCTCTATATGCTTGTCCTATCCAATCTGATACATCTAACCCAGATAATGTTAACTTTGGATTTCCTGTATTATAGTATGGTATACCTGATATGTATCTATAATTTCCTGAAACACTTTCAGAAAGAATAGAACTAGTATTATCAAGTGTAGGTACGTTTGTTAAATCATCACACATAACTGTTACGTAATTTGTTTCACCTGTTGTACTATGTTCTATTCTCTGATCATTAACACCAATAGCATACTCTGCAAATGGTTTGGAAATTTTTGAATCAAATGTTTGATAAAAACCGGTTGGGTATGTTGAAGCACTTATTGTATCGTGAGCATCATCTTGTTGAGTGATCACTAAATCATTAAATGTACCAGTTTCATTGAGGGAAGTAGAAAAGGTTGTTGATCCATTTGGTGTACCATTTACCATTGCAGTTACAGTACCCGATAATCCATTATATGCATTTTCTGCTATTGTTGTGTCAAGTGTTCCACTTGTATATCTCCTTGCAGTAGTTGTATCCAAATCGTCACCTGCTGTTAATGGTGATGTTGCACTATTATCTGTGAAATTATATGCTAGTTTTGGATCAGTACCTTGTGCAGGATCTACTAGTGAAATTGTTTTATTTCCAAGCCCATCTGGAGCAGTAGGAACTGCATGAACTTGAAACGTTAAATTCTGTGTATCTGTTTGAGCTGTTATGTCTGGTGTACCACTAGCTGTATAATCTAGTTGGTAGTTGCCAGGTGTCTTACCGGAGAAGTCATGCTGTATAGATCCTTCTGTAGTTGTTGTATCATTAGAACTTCCATCATTCCAATTAAATTCAGCACTATCTTTATTTTCTGAAGTATCTGTAACTTCTACTATTGCTCTGTTATTACCTAAATAATCAAATCCATCATAAACATCAAACTGGTTATCTCCATTCTTGTCTGATACTTGTACTGCTGTTCCAGATATGTTTGCTCTTACGTCTGGCTCAACGTGTATATTAAATGACGAACTTGTAAACGGACTGCTTGAGTGTTCACTTATTACTTGTAAATTACCTGTATAATCTTGAGGCGTATTATTATTTGTTAATGTATATTTGTGTGTTATCGTACTACTTGTATCTCCTGCTTGACCTGATCCTACATTAACTGTTTCTATTGTCCCATCACCAAAATCCCATCTATAAGTTATACCGTAATCTGCATAACTTCCTATAGTAGCTTCTGTGTTGTTTGTAAATGTAACATCTAATCCATTTGATAATTCTTCATTAATGCCTGTTGTAATATCTGAAGTTGTATCTGGAGTATGTGTGTCATAGATTTTAAATAAGTCACTACCATTTAGTGGTAGTAAACTTTGTGTCATTGTATCATGTGCATCAAGTGTTAATGATACTGTACGAGTAACGTCTGTAAGTGTGCTGGTCGAGAATGTGTGAGCTATCCTCGGACCAGCACTACCACCTGAAACTGAGTTGTCAGATATAACATCGTCCGCAGAACCGTCACCCCAATTCCAAGTATATTGGATTGTTGCTCCGGCTGTGTTCGTTGTTGTATTTTGGAAGTAGACAGTATCACCGTCGTTCCAGGTAGTAACCTGTGAACCGCCTGTTAGTGCGTCATATGCGACAAAACTAACTACTGGGTTGGCGGTAAAAATTGAAATATAATCTTCTCTTGTAATAGATTGTGAGCTACCAGCTCCTGTACCTTGATTATTAAATGCTGTAACTTGTACATCAAATGGTGAGTTATCACTATTGTCATAAATGTGTGTTGGAGTATTATCAGTTGTAGCTGTTGTAACATCTCCATCACCCCAATTAATAGTATATCTATTTGGGTTTCCTTCGGTTGTAATATTAAGTGTCGCTGTTAGACCTGCACCTCCAGACGTAACATCTGAAACAAAGTCAACAGTTTTAACGTATGTATTATTTCTTACGTTTTCTATTGTCTGATAAACTTCTGTAAGGTCTGCTGTAAGTTCTGAATCTTGACTAGAATCAAAGTTTGCAAGGGTTGCGTCAAGGAATGCTTTTGTAACTAAATCTTGTGGGTCGACTGGATCACTTGCATTCTTTACTATTTTTGTAGATACATCAATGTTATTTCCTACACCTGCGTCGAGAATTAACTCGTCATCTGATTTAAGTTTTCCAATGCTATGGTTTATATTAATAGCCACTATTCTTATTCCTCACAATCTCGCCGCTCTTGCGTTTTTGTATTAACTTATTAAAGTTACCTACGTAACGTTAGCACGGAAAATAGATAGAATAGACCAGCCGTTTGTTGTGTATATCAGATCAACAGTATCACCTACTGACGCAAATGAAATACTAGTATAGCCCAATGCTGTACCAGGCGTAACTGTAATTGCACCTGTTGGAGTAGCCGTAACTATAATTGTTTTACGTTCACCCACACTCCCATTGGCTAATGCTAAAGATGTATTTGTACTTCCATCTAATAAAACTGTGCCTTTTGTTGCTGGCACATCTGTTGTTGCTGATGCTGGATTTTGACTAGAGATAATCTTTTCAAAATATCCGATATTCCAAGGTTTAGTTGTACTACCAATATTATATTGAATTCCTGATGTGATGTCAGGTAGAACATCACTGCTGATATTACTATTAAGTGTAAGTGACCCACCACTTGCTCCTAGTGTAATAATATCACCATTTACAACAAGAGTACCCTGTACATATAAATGTCCAGAATTAAACATTCCACCTTTGTTGTGCAAAGATGCACCCGCTGGCATTGATGCTTGACTTACTGTTAAGTCTAAATCTTGTGTACTTTCTATAATTAGACGCCCTGCGTCTGGATTAATATGTGATGACATAGTATACTGTTCCTATTTTTCTACTTCCATTTTAATTAGTTAAAATTATATATGTATTTATGCTTTTTGTTACGATAGATTGTGTTTTACTATGTGGCCATAAAAAAACCCACAAAAAGTGTGGGTTTAGTTATTAATACCAAAATAGGAGGGACTTGGGTACACCCTCAACCCCTCGACTAGATACCATTCTGAATCCAGGGAACCTGCAACCGCTCGGTAGAGCGATGTGACCTAACGTATTTCTACAGCTAGACCTGAGTACCATCTCTTTACAGTCAAGTTTGACCCTCTGGTAAGAGCCTCTTCCTTGCACTATTAACATTGGATGATCAATCCGCTGTTGGTATTATCTATAATATATACTGGTTTTACCTAAAGGTCAACCTTTTTTTACAAAAAATGTTAAATTCCTTGTAATCTTGGGTCTGAACTAAAGATATTTTTCTCGCAACGTGGTCTAGCTAATGGTCTTTCCATTTGCTTCTTATGTAATGCTTTGTGTGCGAGTTTTGTTTTGATCTTTTTACGAGCCGCTTCGAAGTCTCTGTGATTCATAACACTCTCCTTTTTACAGTTAAGTGCGTTCCTTCGCTAGTGCTACTTCCGTCCCATTGGGATGAACGTATATGTATTTAGCATATATAGGTTGGTTATTTAACTACAAACATATGTTTTTTGTATGCATCTTCAAAACCTTCTATACCATACACGGCACGTTCGTTATTGTTCCATAATCTTTTTAAATAACTGTTGTAGCTACTTTCTATTGTTTCTGAAGATGTGTTTAAATGTCCTTTAACTAACCAAAATAGTCTACAACATTCTTTATAGTCGGGATCCATAGGACTTCCTATATTGGCACCAGCTGGAGGAATCGAACCCCCGCCTTCAGTTTTGGAGACTGTCGTGCTACCACTAACACCAAGCTGATTAACTGTACCTTCATAGTACTACACGTTAATTAGCTTGTCAAGTTTTTTTAGAACCCGTTTGGAATTAAAATGTAATGTATTGTTAATACAATTCCAATAGATGCTAATAACCCTGTTATCATTTTAATAAAATCTTTTCCAATTAATGGAAATACTACTTTTAGTTTTCCGTTGCCTAGCATTGTAGCCATTGCAAGTTCACGTCCACATAGTAGTCCTACAAACACCCATGTTGTTGACATTGGAATATCATTTAGTTCTTTAAAGAACCAAAGTACTAACCAATAAAATAAATCAATAATTGTTGCTGATCGAACATACTTTGTATTGTGTTTTTCTAATACTATTTTTTGTATCTTACCTCCGCTTTCACGGAACATAAATCCTAATCCAATAACAAATACTAAACTAATCATTACCATTAATTCAAAGTTTACTTGTCTTGGTAGGAATACGGCAATGTTTGCCATGTCATGTGATAGCCAAGTCCACCATAAAAAACCAGTAGTTACCCATTGTGCTACTCGCCAGTATGGTTTATGTTTTTCTTTTACAGGATCGTTTATTTCATCAACAATTTTTGTAATAACAATCCATATAAAATAAGCCGCCACTGCCGCAACCGCATAACCCATAATAGATTTCATTAACATTTTTTCTAATATAAATGTACTAGCAAATGCTGATAATACTAAAAATGAGGTACTAACTGGTACTCCAACTCTTGTTAACAATAGTAGTAATGCAGGTGCCATTGCATGATACCATTTTACTTCCTGCCACGGAATTCTATTAAGACGACCGTATGATATATCTCCTCCATTTACTGTCCAGCCATACCATAAGGCCCAAAGTAAAACTGCCGAAGCAGACAACCATAATGTTTTCCAATGAAATCTTTCGTTGTTTGATGCAATCCATGTACCGAGAGTTTGTACTGAATCGTTTGCGATTACTGAATAGGCCGCTAGTAGAAATCCTATTGCCATCCAAATAGTTAAGTCACCCATTAGCGCCTCCCTTTGTCATTTACAGTTTTAATATACTACAAGGTAACGTATTTTGTCAAGACTTTTTTAAATTTTTTTACAACCTGTAATTAGGTCATAAAAAAGGGCGACATAAAGCCGCCCTTTTAATATATATTCTAAAATTCTCGACTTATGAGAATGATAGGTTACCAGCATTAACACCAATTTTTGCTAGGTAGTCAGCCGCGTTACCAAGAGATGAAGCTTGGTTGTTTAGCTCTACATAACCGTATCTTGTCATGAAAGATACTGTTGGTTCGAATGTTGCTGGATCAAGTACTGTACCTGATGACATTAGTGGGATGTATGGACAATAGAATGCCGCCGCATCAATCTCACCGTCGCCTTTGTAACCTACTAGTACTGGGCTATCGTCTGCCGCGTACTGGTCAACAAACACTCTCATAGTACCGTTTAATGTACCTACGAATTTAGTGTTAGTTGGTGCTTCAAAAGGACCTTCAGTTGTTCTTGCGAACGCTGAAGTTGTCGCTGATTGTAGTACTGTTAACATTGTTGGTGAAACAACAACGTAGTTACCTGCGCCACGTCTTGTACGTGTAGCAATTAGGTTAGCCGCTCTGTTAATTAGAACTGCTAACGCCGCGTGTTGGTCTCCAACGAAAGTTGCTTGACCTGATACACCTGCTTGGTCGTATGTATCTGTTGCCGCGCCTGCTAAAGTACGTAGTGAAGTTAGAACTTCTTGGTCAATCTCAGCAGTAATTTCTTGGGCTAAAGCCTGCATAATTTCTGCTTCAACATCTAGACCATGCATTGAATTAGCATCTTGTGCCGCTTCAAATGTCCAACGTGCTGATAGTTTACGTGTTTTTGCTTCTACAGTTTGTTTCAATACTTGGATTGAAAGTTTACGACCTGCTTCTGCTTCTAGTGAAGAAGTTGAAGTTGGACCGCCTGTTGATGCGTCACCTGAGTAACCTTTTGCAATAGCAAATGGTGATAGTGCTTCGTCTCCAGCCGCTACGCCTGCCGCTGTTTGACCATATCTTACTCTTAATGTGTGAATTTGTCCTACTGGACCTGTCATAGGTTGTACACCTACTAGTTCGTTTGCGATAACTGTTGGCATCACACGACGGATAACTGGTAGAATCACTTTGTTAAGTGAAGCAACGTTACCGGCCATTGTAGTACCAGAATTAGCTGATTCTGCAAGATAGTTCTTTGTGTTTTCAAGAACTGATTCCATTACAACTTTTTTGTTACCTTCTAAGCCATCTGTTAGGGCGCCTTTTGTAGCATCCCAATTTTCAAATAGATTCTGTGTCATTTGGAACTCTCCTTATTAATTTGATATTCCTGCTAACTTTTTAAGGTTAATAATTTCGGCTTCACTTTCAGTAGACTGCGTGTGTGCCTTGTTACCTGTAATCACAGTCTTCTGCGATTCCGTTATTGTTTGTGATCTCTTAACTGTAGCACTCTCATTTAATACTGTTGGTAAGTATTTGTTAAATTGTGCCTTTAACTTGCCTGTGTCAGTTGACTCAAGTAAGTTTGTCATTAGTTCACGTTTGTCTTTTGATAGAGGTCCCATAAGGTCAGTTAGCACCGCCTCACGTTCACGACTCTCGTTAATTCTAGCAATCTTCGTATTCGCTTCCTTAACCTTTGTCTCTCTGTCAGCAATTTGTTCTTCAGAAGCTTCTACTTTCGCTTTAGCTTCAGTAAGTTCTTTTGAAAGTTTTGAAATATGTGTTCCTTCTGCTAAATGTGAACCCATAAATTCAGCCGCAAATGTTTCAAATAGTTTTCTTCCAAACATATTTTCTTTTGCAGTTTTAATATCTTCTTTTAATGTACCAAGTTCTGTTGTTAAAGTATTTTCAACAATACCTGCTAGTTTAGAAGAAGCCTTATCTACGAATTCAGTCTTAGCTTTTGCAATTATTTCTTTACCTTCTTTGACAAGTCTAACTTTTTGTTCAATTAAGTCTTTCTTGTCTTTATGGAATTCATTAAGTTCTGAAGTAAGTTGTTCCATAACAAAATCTTCAAGTTTTTCAAAGTTTCCTTCTTGAACTTGTCTATCATTACGTAACTCAGCGATTTCTTTTTTCAAAGTTTCCATAACGAACTTATCTAAAAGAGTTGCGTGTTCAGCTATTTTTCTTTTGTACTCAACTTGAGCTTTAACTGCCGCTTGTTTGTCCGCTTTAAATTCTACTAACTCTGATTTAATCGTATCTGATACCATTGCATCTAGTGCTTCCACCATTTGCGTCTTATCAGTCTCGTATCTGTTAGCGAATTCTTCACGAAGCTCTGCAGTTAACTCTTCACGAGCTTCTTGTAGCTTTGATTCCCACGCCTCTGAAAGTGTATTTCTCACTTCCTCTGATATAACTTCTGAACCTAGGAGTTGTTCTATTGCATTTTTAGCCATTACTTGCTCCTAATATCTAGTTTTTCAATGAACTTTTGTACTTCCTTCTGAAAGTACTGTTCAGCTATTTTATCGTTGTTTACTGCGGATGCAACATCCATTAGTACATTGCCTCGCTTACCATTCATTATTTGTTCATATAATGGGTCTGGATAAGCGTCTGGTGCACTTGGGTTTGCAACAATATCAACTGTTTGAATTTCAAAATCGCTAACATTGCCGCTATCAGTTACATTACCACTGCCTCTTGATGAAACACCAAGTTTAACTCCATTATCTAATAGGGTTTTACAAATATTTCCCATCGGAGTAGGCAACAGTTTTAAACGACCATAACCGTCTTGACCATCCATCCACATTTTCTCAATCATGTGTGACACACGGTCTAAATTTACTTGCAAATCATCTGGATGATCTGCTTCACCTAAAATTGAAAATCCACCTTCTATTTTTTCTTGTATGCTTTTTACAGCTTTTGAAATTTCTGAAACTGGATAAACTCTTGAGTTTTGATTACGTTTTTCACCTTGTACAAAAATACCTTGCATGAATAAGTTCTTACCATCCTGAGAAGTCTCAGTGATGATCTGAGCTTGATCATACGATAGATTTTCTTTTAATGTACTTGCTTTTAACATAATTATTCAGCCTTGCCTTTTTTCTCAGCGCCGTGACCTGTTCCTTGTGGACTTAATTTAGCACCATCACCTGGATGTGTTACACCCATGTCTTTTGGAGCATCAACTAAACCTTTTTTAGATCCTTCTGAACTTTTCTTTGACATATCAACTGCTTTACCGCCCATATCATTTTTACCTGCTACTGGAGATGATTTACCATCATCGCCTGCTGGCATATCTTTTGGGTGCATTCCGTCTTTGCCTACTTTTTTAAGTTCAGCCGCTTCTTCTAGATTTTCTTCTGCGTCAGCATCATCTTTAGCTTCTTCTACTTTATCTTCATCAGCATCATCTGCTTTTGCTTCTAAAGTTGGTTCTGCTACAGCTTCATATGCGCCTGCCATTACTTCTTCTTCACCGGCTGGCATATCTTCTGGTGCTTCTTCTTCTGAATCTCCCATGATTTTGGCAAATTCTGTTTTAAGATCTGCTAGTGCGTCTTCGACATTTACTAACTTATCTTGAATTTCTTCATGTTCTTCTTCGTGATCGTCTGTTTCACCGTTACCGTCGAAGTCTACATCGTCACCGTCTTTTGGCTCTTCATCTGATAATTCCATTTCAGCTTCTGGTTCTGACATTTCAGGAGCTTCGTCGCTCTTCTCATCTTCACCATACATTTCTTCTGCTTCAATTTCATCATCATCTTCTTCGATGTCATCGATAAAGTCGTCAGCTTTGTCTCCGCCTAAACCTTCATCAACTGTTTCTTCTTCAGCAACCTCATCTTCAATGATTTCGTCTTGTTCGACTAGGTCATTCCAGATTTCACGAGCTTTTTCTACGAATGCTTCATGTAATTGGTCAGCGGCTTTAGCCTCTTCACCATTTACTAGGCTTTCGATTACTTTAATATAACGTTCGCGAGTACTCATAGCATTTTCTCCTTTATCGAGGTTATTACATACATATTTAAGACTTCTTGCCTAAAACCAATATATAATACGTAAAAAACCACGGTTTTGAAACCGCAGTCAGTTTAGTTAGTTAAATCTGTTGTATTTTGCCATTAAAGGGTTATATAATGGCTATTCTTTAGGGGCCGCACCATATTGTAACTGAACATCTTCTAGTTTATCTTTGTGTTCAGCACGTGCTAATTCTCTTCTGTTTCTCATTTTATTAAGATGTCTAAGTGTTAGTTTAGGTCTACGTGTATCATCTAGATCCCATTGGTTAGACTTATCATCTTCTGCATTTTGAGCTAATTCATTAAATCTCATCACCAGTTCCTATTCCATCATCATTTAAATCAGGTGTATCAACATCTGCTCCACCAGCATCATCTCCTGGCTCTGCATTTTCTGCATCTACATCAGTTGGTTCAAAACTTTCAACATCACTGTTCCTAATACCTAATCCTCCTAGATCACCTGTTGCACTACTAGCAGGTTGATTGCCTGCTTGATTTTCTTCTTTCCACAATCTTTCGTTTGCTACTCTTTCTTCTTCAGTTAGTCCTAGATATCTATCTAATAAAAATCTTCTTGATAGATAAGGAACACCCTCAAGTTGTCCAAATAGTTGAGCTCGTTGTGCATCAATCTCAATAGTTCTATATTGTGAGAAGCTTTGTGGTTCCACAAAGTTTAAATCAAATAAACTAGCACTAACGTCTAGTCCTCTGTGTTTACAAAATAATTTAAATTCTCTATCTAAAGAGTTTTGTAAGGTTGCTTGTAATCTTTCACAATATTTTGCAAATCTAAATTCTTGAATCATTGCAGTACCAACTCGTCCGTCATTAAAGGCCGCAATTCCGTCTTCACTACCAGTTGGTAGATATGAAGTTGGAACACGTAGACCACGCATCAGTTTATTATTAAAATATTTCAAGTCATCAATTTCACCTAGGTTTTCACCACCTGGTAAAACTTCAACTTTACTTCCTCTTCCTTCTGCTGTTTGTGCAAAGAAATAATCTTCCATAATTGATAACGGATTATAGGCCGCATCAACAACCTTAGTACCGCCGCCACTCATATTTGGAATACGTGTTTGGTGTACTTCGTTCTTAACTCTTTCAACAAAGCCCATAGCTTTGTGTGCTGGCATATTACCTACATCAATGTAGAACACACGTCTTTCAGGTGCTCTTTGTACACGATAGATAATAATACTATCTTCTAATAATTCTTTTTGTTTGTATACTTTAAATACTGCTTCTAATATACTGTTACCAAATGGCCAGTTATTATTCATACCATCGCTTAAACTAACGTGAACCATGTGTTTTGAATCTACTGCAAACTCTGAACTCATGCTTGATGAATTATTTGCAGTAACAATTCCTGCATTACCTTTACCTACTGAATAACCTGTTGTAGGATTAATTGTAGTTGAGTCTGTGTGTTTTTTAGTATCTGTAGCTACAAGGTCTTGTAAATTAAGAGCTATGTTTTTTACAACATATTGATCAATTTTTCTACCTTCACTTTCGTTAACGATAGACTTTGCAACATCACCTGGTTGTACCCAAATAAGTTTGTAAGTTTCTGGATCTCTAATAAAAAATTGATCACCATATTTTATACAAGATCTAAACATAGTAAACATTCTACGTTCAAAATCATTTATTCTAATCCATTGTTTTAGTGTAGTTTCAATAGCATTTACTTCTGAATCAGTTGGCTCTGTTTTATATTCAATTTTAAATGGAAGCTTTGTTTCTGCATCTGTTTGTGTACTAAATTCAGCTATAGTATCCAACGCCGCATTAATTTCACTGTCCTGATCCATTTGATCATACTGCGTATAACGTTCAATACGATTTGGCTGACCACTGTATACTTCAGGTAGCCAACTTTGCCAACGATTTGTTTTTGTAGTAGTAGAGTTACCTCCACCTACGTTATATCTTGTAAAATGCTTTTTCCAGCTCATAATTTATTTCCTTTGTAGTATTTATGCCTAACGGGAGAAGTGATCCCTTTGTTTCTTCAAGTCGTTCATTCTTTTGTCTTCTCTTGCCTTTAATTCTGTTTTAATATGTTCAATCTGTTTTTTATACATTTCTACTTCAGCTTTTTTAGACTCTGTCATGTTTTTCTCTAACATTTTAACATATTTCGTATGTGCTGTCAATGATTCATTTAAATTGTTGTTGGTTCGATTGGTTACGTTTTGGTTTATTTCAGGTTTTACTACCACGCCATCGGTAGGTAAATTTAAAACGTTACCACCTGGGAAAAACGATGAGTCATTCATGCTATCCCTCATCTTCTCTTCATAAGATCGTTCTCGTTTTTTATGGTCAG
>Ga0257110_1000763_pt1 | contig 15164 bp, 15 predicted proteins | sample LP_taG_7_FD_190184 | JGI IMG/M metagenome (GOLD analysis project Ga0257110, IMG submission 190184) | Marine microbial communities from Northeast Subartic Pacific Ocean, Canada - LP_J_2015_P26_10m | ecosystem: Environmental > Aquatic > Marine > Oceanic | place: Canada: Northeast Subartic Pacific...
ATAGCATGAGCAACGCTCTCTGAATTAAAACTCCATAAATCCTCGATAGATCCTCCTCCTCTGCAAACGATAAGTGTATCGACCTCATTTCTAATATTTGCTAGTTGGATAGCATGTCTTATTTCTTTTGTGGCACTCTCTCCCTGAACTGAGGTTGGATAAATAATAATACTTACAGCTTTATTTCTTCGTGACAGAGTAGTGATAACGTCTCGTAAAACTGCACCATCTGGAGAAGTAATAACTCCAATACTTTTTGGAATTTTTGAAATGATTTTCTTTCTATCATCTTTAAAAAGACCATCTTGTTCGAGTTTATTTTTGAGCTGAATATATTTTTCAAATAATTCACCTAAGCCAGCTTTTTGTAAATAATCAATAATAAGTTGATATTTTCCATTTGCCTCGTAAATACTGATCTGACATTGCACTTCTACGGAGTCTCCATTCTTTGGATGCCAATTAACTTGATGATTTTTTCTTGCAAACATTACGCAATCAACTTGAGCCTCTTTATCTTTGAGCTTAAAGTACCAATGCCCTGAGCTGTAGGATGAAAAATTAGATATTTCTCCTTTAATCCATATCATTGAAAAATTAGCGTGTAATACCTTTTTTACTAAGCGGTTTATTTCAGTTACGGAGAAAACTTTTTCGTTTACTGTGCTGTCTACATTTGTATTAGAATTATTCAATTAACGGTCATAGTGATTTATAGTTGTATATAAATTATATGTGTTTTAGGAGAAATGTTTAATGAATTATGTAACAAGTTTTAAAAAAGCAAATATTTTTGGTGCAATAATTGCTTTTTTGATGATTATTTCTGCTCTGACTATACAGTTATATTTTGATTTAGAACCTTGCCCACTTTGCATTACTCAGCGAATAATTTTTATTGTTATAGGGGTATTATTCATAATTTTTTCATTGTTACCCTTTAATCAAATCATTAAATTATCTCACTTAATTTCAATTGTTTCCGCTGGACTAGTTGGGGTAATATTTTCAATTAGACATATTTTAATTCAGGCAAAAATCATTGAGATTCCTGCCGAATGTGGAATTGATTTAGATTATATGTTTGAAAATTTTCCATTAACCGAGGCAGTTAATTTACTTTTCAAAGGAACTGGTGATTGCTCGGAGATTGATTGGACTTTTTTTGGTATGACGTTACCGCAAATGGCATTGTTAGGCTATTTATTTTTTATAACCTATACAATATACATTTTCCTTAAAGTGGAACAACAGTGAATACCCTAAACCAAACAATTGGTAATACTCCTTTAGCAAAGATTCAAAGATTAACCTCAAAAAGTGACGGACAAATTTTTTTAAAACTTGAGGGAAATAATCCTGCGGGCTCAGTAAAAGATAGACCAGCTTATTCTATGATTCATAACGCCGAACTAAGAGGTGATATAAAACCTGGAGATACATTGATTGAGGCTACATCAGGAAATACTGGCATTGCATTGGCAATGGTGGCAGCAATGAAAGGTTATAAGATGATTCTAATAATGCCTGAAAACCAATCACTTGAAAGAAGGCAAACCATGAAAGCATTTGGCGCTCAATTAATCCTTACTTCAAAAGAGGGAAGTATGGAGCTTGCAAGAGATAAAGCATCTGAAATGGAGAAAGAGGGAGAGGGAATTGTACTTGATCAGTTTGGAAATCCAGACAACCCTCAAGCTCATTATGATGGAACTGGCCCTGAAATATGGAGAGATACCGATGAAAAAGTAACACATTTTGTTTCAAGTATGGGAACGACTGGCACCATTGTTGGGACATCAAGATATTTAAAAGAAAAAAATCCTGCCATTCAAATTATTGGAGTTCAACCAGAAGAAGGATCACAAATTCCAGGTATTAGAAAGTGGCCTGAAGAATACCTCCCCAAAATATTTACCAAAAAAAATATTGATTCTGTTATAAATGTGGGCCAAGAAGATGCAGAAAATACTGCAAGATTACTTGCAACGAAAGAGGGAGTATTTTCCGGCGCATCCACTGGAGGAGCATTATTTGTTGCAATGCAAATTGCTAAAAAGGATTCTTCAGCTATTATTGTATCCATCGCATGCGACAGAGGAGATCGATACCTCTCTACTGGTATGTTTCCTGCATAAGTTTTATCCTATAGTAAAAGCTTTTTATTATAAAAATAAGGACAAAAAGAAAATTTATAAAAAAAACTTTTTTGTTAATATATTTTTTTTATTTACCTTATCTCTGGTTGGTTGTGGTTTCGACACTCATGATAAATCAGTAATCTATTTTGGTATCGCTCAGAAACCTAAGACCTTAGACCCACGTTTCGCATCAGATGCAGCATCTGAAAAAATTAATAACCTAATTTATTCATCTCTATTTTATTACGATAACAACTTTAAAATGCAATCGGATATTGTGAACTATCAATTGATGTCTAACAGAGAATATATTTTTGAATTAAAGGAAGATTTACCATACTTTCACAACGGATCTAGATTAAATATTAAAGATATTATTGCAACACTTGATAATGTAATGTCCGATCCGATGTCACCCTTGGCTATTGAATTTAAAAATATTGATAAATTTGTCAAACTCTCGGATGAACGATTTAGTATTTTTTTAAAAGAGGCCGACACTAATTTTGTTCAAAAATTAAATGTAGCTATCCTACCGGCTAAACTAATTAATAATAATCATAATTTTTCCGCTTATCCTATTGGTTTAGGAAGATTTCGATTTATTTCATCAACAAACAAAATAAAAATAGAAAGAATTAAAGATGGTCAAATTATAGAGTTTATTGAAATAAAAGACCCTACTGTAAGAGCATTAAAACTTTTAAAGGGAGAAATTGATATTGTGCAGAATGATCTCCCAGTTGAAGTAGTAAATTTTTTAGAAAATCAATCATCGATAATCATATCAAGCGCTATCGGTTCAAATATTTCTTATATAGGCTTCAATTTTAATGATAGTTTGTTAAAGGACATAAGGTTGCGGCAAGCGATTGCTAAGGCAATAAACCGAGAGGAACTTGTAAAATATTTTTTGGATGAGAATACTAGGCTTGCGGAACAGCTTTTTGCTCCAGAGCACTGGGTAAGCGAAAATCTTAACAATACTAACTTTAATTCTGAGCAGGCTAGAAACCTTATAAAATCAATATCACCTTTATCACCTATAAACTTAACTTATAAAACATCTACAGATCCATTTCGATTAAAAATTGCAACAATTATTCAAAATCAATTAGCTCATGTTGGCATTAATTTGACAATTAAAACCCTAGATTGGGGAACGTATTTTCAGGACATCCAAAATGGAAACTTTCAAATGTACGGATTGACCTGGGTTGGCATTAAAAATCCGGATATTTACTATAAAATTTTTCATTCCGAATCTATCCCGCCTAAAGGGCTTAACAGAGGCCATTTTAAATCATTAAAAATTGATAATTTATTAAAATCATCTTTTATGAGTAATGATTGGTCTGAAGTAATTCTAGAAATACAAAATCAGGTAGGATTTCTTCCTTTATGGTTTGAGGGAAATATTGCAGCGCATAGTAAACAAATATCTAATTATAAGGTTCATAATGATGGTAATTGGGATGGTTTGAAAAATATTAGGAAGCATAATGACTAATAAAATATATATTTCAGTTTCAGAGCAGATGCTAAAACTTTTGGATGATAGTAAGACCATTAAGCAATATAAAATATCGACAGCAAGCTTAGGTGTTGGACAAAAAAAGGATAGTAATAAGACTCCTCTTGGAAGTCATATTATCAGGGCAAAAATTGGGGATAAGTTACCTAAATTTGCTGTATTTAAAAGTAGGAGATTTACCCATAAAATATGGAGTCATGAATTAGAATCCTCTTCGGACAATGTTGATTGGATTTTAACAAGAATCTTATGGCTTTCCGGAACTGAGTTAGGAAAAAATAGATTGGGTGATGTGGATTCAATGCAACGGTTTATTTATATTCACGGAACTAATGAGGAAAATTTACTGGGCACACCCTCTTCACATGGCTGTGTGAGAATCGCAAACGAAGATATTATCGAGTTATTTAATAATGTTAGCGTTGGGGATAAAGTTGAGATTGCAGAGTAATTATTAAATGTTAAATAAAATTATATTTATAATTTTTCAGATACTTGGTATTTATACGATCACTTTTATGCTTCTCCATTTCATTCCTGGTGATCCTATCCAGGTGATGTTGGGTGACTCTGCTTCTATTGCTGATCAAGATAAACTTCGCTCTCATCTAGGTTTAGATAAACCTATCTTAAATCAATTAACATCTTCATTATTTAAGATCGTACAAGGAGATTTTGGAACTTCAATTATTGGACAAACTCCGGTGCTAAATTCGCTAGTTATTGCGGCTAAAAATACCTATCTATTAGCCATTACTTCCCTTTTAATAGCATTAATTTTTGGCTTGGCTGGAGGAATAATAGCTGCTAAAAATCACATGTTATTAATTGATAAAATAATCATGAGTGCGAGTATCTTTTTTATCTCCATACCACATTTTTTTCTGGGACCTTTGTTAATTATAATTTTTTCCATATGGTTAGGCTGGTTGCCAGTTAATGGTATGGATGGCCTTCATGCCATTATTCTTCCTGCAATTACATTGGCTCTTGGAATGATAGCCGTAATCACCAAATTGACAAGAAATTGTATGCTTGAGTTAATAGAGTCTGATGTTGTAAGAACTGCTAGGGCCAAAGGACTTAACGAATGGGCTGTTTTAATTCAACACACGTTTCGTTTAGTGCTTATTCCAATTATTTCAATTATTGGTATGCAATTCGGCTCTCTCTTATCTGGAGCAGTGATTACAGAAACCATTTTTAGTTGGAATGGATTAGGCATGTTACTAGTTGAGTCTATTCAAACCCGTGATTATCCTATAACTCAAGCATGTATTTTTATCATCGCAATTTCCTATATTCTTATTAATATGATTACAGATTTAATTTATAGATTTGTTGATCCAAGAGTGAAGGTTGAAAAGTTTGCGTAAATTACCTCTTGTCATTATTCTCTTTTGGCTAATGGGATTTATAATTTCATATCTCTTAAATTTAGATTCTAATTTTATGAAGTTGGATGAAATTTTATCGCGACCTAGCCTAGATGCTTTTTTTGGCCGTGATGATTACGGCAGGTCTATTTTAGTGAGATTGATAGAAGGATTTAAGAACTCAACCGAAATTATAATAGTAGTCAGTATTATTTCCTGTACTTTTGGAGTCCTCATTGGAACAATCTCTGGTTACTTAGGAGGAAAATTTGACCGAGCTGTCTCTTTCGTTATCAATTTATTTATGTCTTTCCCAGGGATTTTATTGGCAATTGCTTTTGCTGCTATGCTTAGTCCAGGAAAATATAATCTCATTTTAGCGCTCTCTATAGGGGGTTGGGTGGGCTATGCAAGGCTATCAAGAGGCCAAACCTTATTAGTAAAAAATTATGATTTTGTTAAGGCTTCAAGGGCTATGGGCGCTTCAGGTTGGTGGGTTATAGGGAGGCATATCCTACCCTCCTTAACCACCCCTTTATTAGTAGAAGCAACCTATGCGCTTGCTGGATTGATTATTGCTGAGGCAAGTTTATCTTTCTTAGGTCTTGGTTTACAAGCACCCGAGGCTTCTTGGGGAGGGATGATGCGAGATAGTGTTCGGTATCTTTTAGTGTCTCCGCATTATGCAATTTTTGTTGGTATTAGTATTATGTCAATTGTTTATTGCATTAACTCTACTGGAGATTATCTGCATAGATACTGGAATATTAAAAGTGACCAAAATGCATCATCTTAAAATACAAAAAAGCAATTTTTTGTCAGGGGAAATAATGTGTCTTGCTTGATGATTGATGTTGAGTCCTTTCATTTAAATAAAGAGGATATTCAAAGAATACAGCACCCATTGGTAGGAGGTGTAATCTTATTTGCACGAAATTATCATAATAAAAACCAGTTAAAACAACTAGTTAGTAAAATAAGGGATATTAAAAAAGACATTCTTATTGGAGTGGATCATGAGGGGGGCAGAGTACAGCGATTTAAGGATGGTTTTACTTCTCTTCCTCCAATGGCTATGTTGGGAAAAATATATAATCAAGATAAACAAAATGCAAAGGAGTTTGCTTCGTTAGTCGGTTGGGTTATCGCTAAAGAATTAGGGGGTTGCAATATTGATTTTAGCTTTACCCCGGTGTTGGATGTAAATTATGGTGCTAGCTCAATCATTGGTGATCGTGCATTTCATGAACAAGTATCACCGGTTATTGAATTAGCCAATAACCTCATGCAAGGATTGAAAGATGGAGGAATGCAGGCTATTGGGAAGCATTTTCCTGGGCACGGTTTTATAAAAGAGGACACGCACTTAGAAAAGGGAGAGGATAAAAGAAAATTTTCGGATATAAAAGAAAATGATTTAAAAGTTTTTGTATCTCTTATAGATAGTGGCATGAAAGGTATTATGCCCTCACATATAATTTACTCCTTATGCGATTCTTTACCGTCAGGATTATCTCGATTTTGGCTTCAAGATCAATTAAGGAATCAATTAAGATTTAAAGGAGCAATATTCAGCGATGACATGAGTATGAAGGCAGCAAAGTTTATTAAAGAAAATATTGTAGAACGATTGTTAATGGCACTTGATGCAGGTTGTGATATGGTTTTGCTATGTAATTCACCAAAAGAAGTAGATTATGCGCTTACAAATATGCAATGGAATATTGATGCCACATCAATAAAACGTTTAGCTGCTATGAAATTAGATAATACTAAAAATAAAATTGACATTTACAAGCACCATTCTTTGGCAGACATTCAACAAAAGATAAAAAGTATGATAATTTAATGAAAATAATAATACAAATACTTGAAACTTTAGGCTTCAAGCCTTATCCTAGTGTTATATATTTTTTAATTTAAGGATTTTTATAATTATGCAAAATAATTTCGACAATGGACCAGTAATTTCTAGATCTAATTCAATACCAGCTGAGAGACATAAAGTTCTCAGTCAAACCTATGCTTTGCTGGGAATGTCATTATTCCCTACGGTAATTGGTGCTCTTATGGGTATGAAAATGAATTGGGGATGGGCAGCCGGTTTAGGGATCATGTTCCCGATTCTTATGATTGCTAGTATGTTTGGAATGTTTTATTTAATTAGAAAAAATAGAGATAGCAGCCTTGGAGTCGTCTTCCTTATGATACTGACTTTTTTAATGGGCTTATTGCTTGGACCAATACTTCAAATGGCTTTTAGTCTTAGTAACGGCGGACAAATTGTCAGCTTAGCAGCGGGTGGAACAGGTACTATATTTTTAGTACTCGCCAGTATAGGAGCATCAGCAAAACGAGATTTTTCTTCCATGGGTAAATTTCTCATGATTGGACTCATTATGCTAATTCTTGCATCTTTAGCTAATATATTTTTTCAAGTTCCAGCCGCATCATTAGCAATTTCTGCAATTGCAGTTATGATCTTTTCAGGATTCATTTTATATGATGTAAACAGAATTGTGAGAGGTGGAGAAACTAATTATATTATGGCAACACTTGCACTCTATCTTAATATTTACAATTTATTCGTAAACTTACTTCATTTATTGATGGCATTTATGGGCAATAGAGACTAGAAAAGTTTATTTAAAAAAACCGCTATTATTTAGCGGTTTTTTTTGTCTTTTATCCTGGAAGAATTTTTGTAATAAGGCTTTTGATTCTTCCTCCAACACTCCCCCTTTAATAGCACAATGGTGATTAATTTTTTTGTTGCTTGCTAAAGATAAAATACTCTCACAAGCACCTGTCTTTTTATCGAAAGCTCCAAAAAATAGACTATTTATTCTTGCATTAAAGATAGCACCAAGACACATCAAGCATGGCTCTAACGTAACAAACATATCACAACCAACCAGTCTGTAATTACCAATTCTCTTTGCAGCCTCCCTTATTGCAATTATTTCAGCATGACCCGTAGGGTCTGAATTATGGATAAGTTGATTATGTGCCCCTGCAATAATTTTATTATCCTTAACAATAACTGCACCAACTGGCACCTCGTCAATATTGTGAGCTTTTTTTGCATGTGCTAATGCACCTTGCATATAATGTTTAATCTTTTCCGAATCCATAATAGCCGTTAAAAAAAATAATTTTGATAAATAATACGCAAAAGTTGAATTATGGGTAACAATAACACTCTAGTAACTACGTATCTATTTTTTTATAAAAATGCATAAGGAAGTTTATGAAAAAGCCTGCAATTACAGAAGTTAAGATAGATGAATTAATTGCTACTCGATGGAGTCCTAGAGCCTTTAACCCCGAATTTTTAATGAATGATGGACTCGTAAAAGCATTATTTGAAGCAGCACGTTGGGCTCCATCATGTTACGGTGATCAGCCATGGAAATATATCTTATTTAATAAGCAAGATGCGACAGCTTTTTCAGCAGCCCTCAATTGTTTGTCTGTTGGTAATCAGGATTGGGCCATGGATGCCTCGATACTAATTTTAGTATGTGCCAACAAAAATTTTAATCATAATGGAGAGCCTAATCGTTTTCATCAATACGATACAGGCGCTGCTTCTGAAAATATTTGTTTACAGGCTTCCAGTATGAATTTAAGCGCACATCAGATGGGTGGGTTTGATATAAAAAAGGCAAAGGCATTAGCGGATGTACCAGATGAATTTGAGATACTATCTTTTATTGCAGTTGGAAGTATATTGGAACGTTCTAAGATGAATGAATCTCAAGAAGAAAGAGAGGTAGCAGGAAGAAAGAGAAAACCTTTAGAAGAGGTTTATAATATTAACACTTGGAAAAAATAAGGAAAAAAATGACTAATTTAGTTACATTGACAAAAGATAATTTTAAAAAAACTATTGAAGATAATGCATTCGTTATTGTTGATTTTTGGGCTCCTTGGTGTGATCCTTGTGTTGCATTTACTCCAATTTTTGAGGCAGCAGCAAAACAAAATAGCGATATAGTTTTTGGTATGGTTGACACAGAAAAAGATCCTGAAATAAGTGAATACTTTCAAGTGGATAAAATACCTGGTTTATTAGTTATTAGGGAAAAAGCTGGAATTCATGCTCAAGTTGGAGAAATTGGAGCTCCTGCCTTAGATGAAATTATAAAGTGGGCAAGGGAATATGATATGACTACAGTGCAAGACTTCTATAAGAAAGAGGATAATAACGAATTAAATTAGTCGTTTTTTTGAATATACGAGAGGGGGTTAACAGATTGACCCCCTTTTCTTATTTCAAAATAGAGCTTTATAGCATCAGTTCCTGAACTTCCCATAGTACTTATGGCTTCAAGTGCCTCAACATTTTGACCTTCCCGAACGAATATTTCTTCATTATGTCCGTACACACTTAATAAATCATGATCATGTTTAATAATTATGAGACGCCCATACCCCTTCAAATCCTCACCAACGTATATAACTTTTCCCTTTGCAACCGACTTAATTTCCTGACCAAAACTACCTAAAATATTAATCCCTTTTGTTGCGCTATTACTATCAAATGGTTTATCAATGGCTCCGTTTGTAGGCCATGACCATGTTTTTTCAGCTTTTACTTTTGCCTTAACAATTTTATTAGTTTCTTTTAAAGATTTTTTTGTATAAACCTCTCGAATAACTTTTGGCTCGTTAATAATGGTTGGTGTTCCATATCCTTTAAATTCTTCTGTTTGAATTTCTGTCAAGTCTTCTTCTAAAGGAATAGCCTCTATTTCTTGTTCAAGAGGAATAGTTTCAGTTGATTCTGAAATTTCTTCAATTGGCTTAGCAATCTTTTTTTCCCTCATTAAATCAAATCTAATTTCATCATCTGCTTTAAGTTTATAAGGTCTTTTTAAACCGTTAGCTTTTGCAACATCCTTATAGTTATAACCACATTTAATACTAATACTAAATAATGTTTCCCCTTTTTTTAATCTGTATACATCTGGGCATTTTCTTTTTTGTTTGTTACTCTTAATCTCTTCTGTTTTCTTTATTTCGAGAGGTTGTTTGTCCACAGGAGCAGGTATTTTTGAGGCACAACTGTGTAAAAGTAAAGCCAATAATGACAGAGCAATTATTTTTCTAAAATCTATATTTTTCATTTAATCCATTGAGTCATTTCGTTGATAAGTTTATGATTTGTTAAGTCAATTTGAATAGGTGTTATTGAAACATAATTTTCTCTGACTGCAAAAAAATCTGTTCCTTTACCACAATCGTCTGGTGTTCCAGCAGCACCTACCCAATATACCTTATGTCCTTTCGGTGAAAAAGTACCTATAGCTGGTTCTGCTTGTGATCTTTTTCCGAGTCTTGTTATCATTGACCCTTTAATTTGTTTAAAAGGAGTATCTGGTATATTAATATTAAAAAGTGGTGTTGAGGCCAATCCATTACTTTCTAAACGCTTTATTAAATCAAGTATTACATTAGCTCCTGTTTGAAAGTATTTTGCTTGATGTTGAGCCATTGAAATAGCTATTGATGGTATGCCGACTGTATATCCTTCTATTGCTGCAGCAACGGTTCCCGAATATAAAGTGTCATCTCCTAAATTAGCTCCATCATTAATTCCAGAAATTACCATATCTGGTTTAAAAGGTAAGAGTCCAGTAAGTGCGAGATGAACACAGTCACTTGGGGTACCATCAACCACATAACTATTTTTATCTATTTTTTTTACGGTAAGCGGTTTTTCAAGTGTTAATGAACTACTTGAGCCACTGCGATTTCTGTCTGGAGCTACCACAGTAACATCAGCTACTTTCTGTAAATTTTTTACTAGTATTTTTAAGCCAGGGGCAAAGTAACCGTCATCATTGGAAACTAGAATTTTCATATTAACGAGTGTATTTACAATAATAAATTGACGAAAGAAAAAAAGTTAGTGAGAGCAATATTTGACCAAATGCAAAAATTTCGGAGAAACCTGATTCACTGTAAAATCTTACTACACCTTCCACAAAAAATAAAAGAATTATCATGCTTGACCATTGAAAGGTTCGTCTATTTTTTTTTAGAATACCCGGAAGAGGAATAAGGAGAAAAATAGATTTAATAACCATCCAGGAACCATCTGGACTAAATGGATTAAAGAAAATTTCCCAAAATAAGTTAAGCATAATTAAACTTACAAGACTTAACACAGAGGTATAAAATAGTTTATTTATCACTAAGTTTTTTTGCCAAAAAAGCCATTCTCTCACCTTGAGCAAAACATATTTTCTTCTCATCATCGGTAATACTATTTTGATGATTTTCACCACTGACATGGCTTGCCCCATATGGAGTACCACCTGATTGTGTTGTTGATAAAACTGGGAGTGAGTAAGGAATTCCCATAATAATCATACCAAGGTGTAATAAAGGTAAATGCATACTCAATAAAGTTGCCTCATTTCCACCATGACTGGAGCTAGATGCTGTAAAAACTGAAGCTGGCTTTCCCTCTAACGAACCATTTAGCCATAATGGTGATGCAGTCTCAAGAAAATATTTCAATGATGCTGCTATATTTCCAAAACGGGTTGGGCTACCTAAAATAAGGCCATTACAATTTTCAAGATCTGATAATTCGGCATACATATCGCCTTCATCAGGAATATTCTTTTCTCCTACTTCAGTTTTTGAGGAAACTTCAGGAACGGTTCTTATTTTTGCCTCCACGCCATCGACTGAGTTAACTCCTCGAGCAATAATCTTTGCCATCTCTTTTATTGAGCCATTTTTGGAGTAATATAAAACAAGAACCTGTTGCATTATGATTTTTTAGCTAGGATTGCCGCAATCCCTAAATAATTTTGAGGACTAATATTTAAGAGCTGTTTTTTTTCCTCAGTTGGTAAATCTAAGTTTTTTATAAATTCAATTAAACTCTTTCGTGTAATATTTTTATTACCTCTTGTTAATGCTTTAAGTTTTTCATAGGGATTTTCAATACCATGTTTCCTCATAACTGTTTGGATTGGTTCAGCCAAAATTTCCCAAGCCTCCTCAAGATCTTCATTTATTTTATTTTTATTTACAACTATTTTATTGAGGCCTTTTAAACAGGAGTCATAAGCAATATGACCATATGCCAGACAAAGACCCATATTTCTTAATACGGTTGAATCTGTCAAATCTCTTTGCCATCTTGATATAGGAAGTTTTTGTGATATGTGATCAAGGAGTGCGTTTGATAACCCAAGATTCCCTTCCGAATTTTCAAAATCAATCGGATTGACTTTATGCGGCATAGTTGAGGAACCTACCTCATTCTTAATAGTTCTTTGAGAAAAATATCCGAGTGATATATAGCTCCACATATCTTTATTTACATCTAGTAATATATTATTGATCCGTATGATGTTATGAAAAATTTCTGCAATAAAATCATGAGGTTCTATTTGGGTTGTATACTCGTTATATTCAAGACTTAATGATTCAACAAAAGATCTAGAAAAATTATTCCAATCAATTGATGGATATGCGGCAAGATGCGCATTAAAATTACCAACCGCACCATTCATTTTCCCTAAAAATTTTTGCCTTTTTAATAAATCAATTTGTCTAATTAAACGTGCATTTATATTTGCAAACTCTTTACCTAATGTAGTGGGACTTGCAGCTTGTCCATGAGTTCTGGCTAACAATGGTAAATCTGCATATTCTTGGGCATAACTATTGATTTTTTTTTGCAGGCTGATAATTTTAGGTAAAATTATTTCTTTAATTCCTGCTTTAAGCATTAAGGCATAAGAAAGGTTATTAATATCTTCAGAAGTACATCCAAAATGAATAAATTCAGATACTTTTTTAATTTCTTTTTCATTTTTAAGAATATCTTTAAGCCAGTATTCTACTGCTTTTACGTCGTGGTTAGTTGCTTTCTCTATTACCTTTATTGCTTCTGCATCTGCTAAGCTAAATGATGAAATAATGCCATGTAAAATTTTTGTTATTGCATCAGAGAACAGTGGAATCTCAGGAATTTTAGTATCTTTGCTAAGTGCTATTAGCCACAGAATTTCAATAGTGACTCTTTGCTTTATCAGTCCATATTCACTAAAAATTGGTCTGAGCTCGTCAACTTTTGACGAATATCTTCCATCAATAGGGGAAATTGCACTCAATGAATTTGTCATATTCAACTTTAAAGACAGTAATTTTATATTTTACCCTAAAAACTTAAGGCTGATTTAACTCTTAATTAAAAATAAAAAGAATACTGTAATTTGGGAAAACATATTTTTTACTTTAAAATAGCGGTTTAAGCAACAAATTATACCAAATATTTTAAGGTTCCGTAATGCTTGCAGAGTACAAAAAACATGAAGTTGAGAGACAAAACCAAGGATTACCACCTTTACCTCTAAATGCTGAGCAGACTGCAAGCTTAATTGAGTTAATAAAAAAAGAACAAAATACCGATACTCAAGATGAACTCCTACATTTACTCTCCCAAAGGATTCCCGCAGGAGTCGATCAGGCTGCCTTTGTAAAGGCGGCATTTTTAAATGATGTAGCTAATGAGAAGATAGCCATACAAAATTTTTTACCTAATAAAGCTATTGATTTATTAGGAACTATGTTGGGAGGTTATAATGTTCAAGCTCTTGTTGATCTTTTAAAAACAAAACATGCTGATAGGGCAGTAAGGGCGCTTTCAAAAATAACACTTATATTTGATGCTTTTTATGACGTAGAAGAACTTCATAAAAGTGGAAATAAATTTGCAACAAATCTCATACAATCTTGGGCGAATGCTGAGTGGTTTACCAAAAAAAATAAAATACCAAATGAATTAAACGTAATTATTTTTAGGGTCGATGGAGAAATCAATACGGACGATCTTTCACCAGCTCAAGAAGCATGGTCGAGGGCAGATATCCCTCTTCATGCACAATCAATGCTTAAAAACAAACTTCCACAGGCACTCGAGATAATTAAGGAATTAAAAGAAAAAAAACTACCTTTAGTTTTTGTTGGAGATATTGTTGGGACTGGGTCCTCTAGAAAATCTGCAATCAATTCTTTGCAATGGAATATGGCTGATCCTATAGACTTTATTCCTAATAAGAATTCAGGAGGTATAGTGTTGGGTGATAAAATTGCGCCAATATTTTTTAATACCGCAGAGGATTCAGGCGCTTTGCCTATTGAGTGCGATGTATCTCAATTTAAAATGGGAGATTTGGTAAAAATAGATTTAAAAAAGCAAAAAATATTTAGAAAAGAAAATGAAATTTGTTCTTTCAATCTTAATCCATCGACATTACTTGATGAATTAAGAGCAGGTGGAAGGATACCACTTATTATTGGCAGAGGTCTTACTGAAAAGGCAAGAAATTCGCTTAATCTGAAAAAGACCAATATTTTCATTTCATCAGCACCCCAAGTTAAAAGTAAAAAAGGCTATACACTGGCACAAAAAATTGTAGGAAAAGCTTGTGGGGTTGATGGCATAAGACCAGGAATATATTGTGAACCAAAAATTACGACAGTTGGTTCTCAAGATACTACGGGAGCAATGACTAGAGACGAATTAAAAGAACTCGCTTGTCTAGGATTTAGTGCTGATCTTGTTATGCAAAGCTTTTGTCATACTGCCGCTTATCCTAAGCCTGTAGATTTAGAACTTCAACATACTTTACCTGACTTCATGAGTAGTCGAGGAGGCGTAAGTTTAAAAGCTGGAGATGGGGTTATTCATTCATGGCTCAATAGAATGATCCTACCTGATACAGTTGGTACCGGAGGTGACTCACATACTAGATTCCCAATAGGAATATCATTTCCTGCAGGTTCAGGATTAGTTGCCTTTGGAGCCGCTATAGGAATAATGCCTTTGGATATGCCTGAATCTGCTCTTGTTAGATTCACAGGAACTATGCAGCCAGGAATTACATTACGTGACTTGGTAAATGCAATTCCGTATTTCGCAATTCAAGACGGAGAATTGACCATAGGAAAGAAGAAAAAGAATATCTTTAGTGGAAAAATTTTAGAGATTGAAGGCCTACCAGATCTAAAAGTAGAACAAGCATTTGAATTTTCTGATGCGTCAGCTGAAAGATCTGCTAATGGATGTACGATTAGATT
>Ga0257110_1000766_pt1 | contig 15140 bp, 7 predicted proteins | sample LP_taG_7_FD_190184 | JGI IMG/M metagenome (GOLD analysis project Ga0257110, IMG submission 190184) | Marine microbial communities from Northeast Subartic Pacific Ocean, Canada - LP_J_2015_P26_10m | ecosystem: Environmental > Aquatic > Marine > Oceanic | place: Canada: Northeast Subartic Pacific...
TCCATCGCTTGCGAGACGGACGCTTTGGAGACGCGCGACGCGGCCGTCGAAGTGGTCGCTTCGTCGAGCTCCATCGCTTTAGATGTGCCCTCAATTCCTGGCGCTCACGCGTCCGTCGCCGTCGAGACGGACGCTTCGGAGACGCGCGACGCGGCCGTCGAAGTGGTCGCTTCGTCGAGCTCCATCGCTTTAGACGTGCCCTCAATTCCTGGCGCTCACGCGTCCGTCGCCTGCGAGACGGATGCTTTGGAGACGCGCGACGCGGCCGTCGAAGTGGTTGCTTCGTCGAACTCCATCGCCTTAGACGTGCCCTCAATTCCTGGCGCTCACGCGTCCGTCGCCGTCGAGACGGACGCTTTGGAGACGCGCGACGCGGCTGTGGAAGTGGTCGCTTCGTCGAGCTCCATCGCTCTTGACGTGCCCTCAATTCCGGGCGCTCACGCGTCCGTCGCTTGCGGGACGGACGCGCCGGTCACCGCGGCCTCAATGACCCAGGCGCCGGAGACGCGCGACAGCGGCGGCGACGCCGCGCCGGCGCCGACGAGCGCCGACGCCGCGTCGGCCGCCGCGCCGGCGACGCGGTCCACGGGCGTCGACGCGGGCGACCCGCGCGAGAAGAGGTCGGCGGGCACGACCGCGGCGCCCGCCGTCGCCGACGCGGCCTCGGGCACCGCGGTCGCCTCCGCGGATGCCGGCACGGACGCGCCGGCGGCGCGGGCGTTCCGCGACGCGGCCGCGTCTGCGAAACCGCCGACGGCGAGCGCGGCGTCGGACGCGCGGCCACTGCCACCGCCGCCGCGGCCGGAGACGCACGACCAGGAAGCCGCGACGGACGCGCCGCGGACGCGGGCCTGCGGCACGGACGCGCCGGCGACGCGGTCGCGCGCCGTCGGCGACGCCGTCGCGATGCGATCCGTCGGTTCCGCGGCGGCGCCGGACACGAGCTCCACCGCTACTGACGTGCCGTCTATTCCGGGAGCTCGCGCGTCCATCGCCGTCGAGACGGACGCTTTGGAGACGCGTGACGCGGCCGTCGACGCGGCGCCGGCGACGCTGACCGTGGCGACGGGCGCGGATCACGCCCCGTCGGCCAGCCGCGGCGTCGGCACGGACGCGCCGACGGGCGCGCCGCCGGCCGAGGCTGCTGTTGTGGCGCGGGGCGCGCCCGCCGCGACGACCCAGGTGGTTGCGACGGCGTCCGTCGAAACGAACACGGAGCCGCCGCGGACTTCTTCCGCGGCCAAGGACGCGCCGTCGACGGCGTCCGCGGCGACGTCGACGGACCCGCCCTCGACGACGGCCACGACCTCCACGTCGACGGATCCGCCGTCGACGGCCGCCGCGGCGAGTACGGCCGCGCCGTCGACGGCCGCCGCGTCGACGTCGACGGACGACGAGGCCGCCGTCGAGGCCGCCGTCGCGGCGACGCCGCCGCGGCGGCGCCGGTCGTCCGTCGTCGCGTCCGTGCCCAAGATCTACGAGGTCATGATCGCCACGGGCCTGCGGCGGCACGACGTCGCGCACCTCATGGTTCACGGCGGCGCGGCCGAGGACCTCGACGACGCCGCGGCGCGCCTCGACCTCTCGTCGCCGCCGGGCGACGACGAGCCGGCGACGCCCTTCGACGCCGCGCCGGACCCGTCGACGCCCGCGGTCGTGGTCGATTCGTCGCCGGTGACTCCTCGCGCGGCGCCGCGGCTCTTCGCGGAGGTCGACGACGAGCCCGCGGCCGCGCGGGACGCCTCCTCGCCGGCGGCCGCGCGGGACGCCTCCTCGCCGGCGGCCGCGCCGGCGACGCCGCCGCCCGCGACGCCGCCGCGGCCCTCGTCGTCGGTCCAGGCGTCGCCGCAGACCGTGTCCATCGCCGTCGGCGACGTGCTGGGCATGTTGGACGAGCCGCGCGCGCGGGCCCTGGCGGCGCGCGTGCTCGTCACGGGCTACCGGCGGCGCCTGAAGCGGACGGTCGGCCTCGCGTTCCGCCGGCTGGGCGCCGCGGCGCGCTTCGCGGGCGCCGCGGACGCCGTCGCGCACCGGCGGGACCACGCGGCGCCCCGGCGCGCGCTCGCGCGGGCCGTCGCCGCGTGGCGCACGGCCGTCGCCGTCGAGGACGCGGCCGTCGTCGTGCGGGGTCTGGGCGCCATGCTCGACCGCGCGGGCGCCGCGGCCATGGCCGCGGCGCTCCGGCGCGCGGTCGCGCGGCGCGGCGGCGCCGCGTTCCGGCGCTGGCGGCGCGCGGCCGCCGCGCCGGACCGCCGGAGCGCGTCGGCCCGGCGGCTCCTCGCGCGCTGGGTCGCGCGGCGCGAGGCCGCGGCGTTCGCGACGTGGCGCCGCGCGGCCGCGCAGGAGGCCGTTGACCAGCGCTGGGTCGGCGTGCGGGCGCTGACGGCGCGCGGCGCCGCGCTCCTGGACGCCGCGGCGGGCCGCGGGAGCCTGGGCGTCGCCTTCTTCCGCTGGCTCGCCGCGTCGCGGAAAGCGGCGGCCGCCGCGACGCTCGCGGGCGCCGCCGGCGACGCGGCGGGCGCGCGGCGGCATCTCGCCGCGCGGCGGCTCGCGGCGACGTTGAAGCGGCGACGACGTGCCATCGTCGCCGCGCGCTTCGGCGGCTGGGCGACCGCCGCGCGCGCGGCGGCGACGCGCCAGGCGCTCGCCGTCGTCGCCGCGGGCCGCGCGCTTGCACGCTGGCGCCGCGGGACGCTCGCCGCGGCCCTCGGGACCTGGCGCGGCGCCGTTTCGACGGCGCGGAGCGCCGACGCGCGCCGGTCCGAGGTCCGCGCGTGCGTCGCCTGCGCCGGGTTCGTCGCCGCCTACCGCGCGGCGGCGGGCCGCGCGCTGTCGCGGCGCTTCCGCGCGTGGCGCGAAACGGCGGGCCGGCGGCGCCGCGACGCGCGAGTCCTGGCGCGCGTCGTCGCCAAATGGCCGCGGCCGAAGCTCGCGGGCGCGTTCCGCGCCTGGGTCGCCGGCGCCGCGGTCGCGCGGCGCCGCGCCGCGGCGTGCCTCGTGGCACTCCGGCGGTTTCGCGGCGCGACCCTCCGGAGCGCCCTGGCCGCGTGGGCCCGCGGCGCCGCCGAGGCGAGCCGGCGCGCGCGCGAGGCGCTCCTCCGCGCGGACGGCGACTGCCGCGTCGCCGAATTGCGGGCGACGAGCGACCTCGCGCGGCTGCGCGCCGACGCGCCGAAGCTCCGCGTCGTCGTGCGGCTCTTCCGGCGCCGGGACCTGCGGTCGGCGCGGTCCGCGCTCCTCGCGCTGCGGCTCGCCGTCGTCGAGGCGCGGCGCCGGGACCACGGCGCGCGCCGCGTCGGCGGGCTGCTCGCGCGGCGCGACCGCGACCGGTCGCGCCGCGCGTTTCTGCGCCTCCGCGCGGCGGGGACGCTCGCGGCGGCGCGGACCGGCGAGCTCCGGCGCGCGGCGCTCGCGCTCCTGAACCGGAAGCGGCGGCGCCACCTGTTCGTCGCCTTTTCCGCGTGGTGGGTCCGCGCGCGGCGGGAGCGCGCGGGCGAGCGGCGGCGCGCCGACGCGGACGCGGGCCGCGCGCGCGCGCTGCGGCGCTGGCGCAACGCCATGCGTCGCGGCGCCGAGGCGCGCGCGTTCTCGTCCTGGGCGCGGGCCGCCGCGTCCCTGCGCGAGCGCGACGCGCTGGCGGCGAGCCGCGGGGCCGCGGCGGCGCGCGTCGTCCGGTCCTGGCGACGCCGCGGCGCCGCGGCCGCGTTCCGGACCTGGGCATCGCGCGCGTCCGACGCGGCGCCGCTGGCGCGCGCCGTCGTCGCCGCGCGCCGCCGCGCGGCCGCGACGTCGCTCTGCCGCGCGTTCGGAAGGTTGCGGACCTACGCGGAAGTGAACGCCTTCGTCGGCGCCGCGAGCCGCGGCGAGGCCGCGCGGCTCGTAGGCCGCGTTCTCTGGGGCTCGGCGCGGGCGACCCTCGCGTCGCGCTTCCGCGCCTGGGCGAGCGGCGCCGGCGCGGCGCGGCGTCGCGGCGAGCGCGCGGTCTCCGGGCTGGCGACGGTCCTGCGGCGGCGGCGGCGCGCGGGCCTCGCCGGCGGCTTCGCCGCGCTCCGCGGCCGCGCGGCCGCGGCGCGGGCCGCGTCGGGCGCCCTGGCGCCCGTCGCCGCGCTCGCGCGGCGCCTCGCCGCGTCCCGCGCGCTGGCCGTCTGGCGGCGGAGGACGGTCGCGGCGAAGCGGCGCGAAGGTCGGGGCCGCCGGGCCGCGGAGGCGCTGTCCTGGGCGCTCGGCCGGCGCTACCGCAGGACGCTCGCCGGCGGCTTCCACGCGTGGCGCGCGGCCGCGGCGGCCGCGACGCTCGCGGCGTCGGCGTCGCTCCTCGCGGCCGAGCGCCTCGACCGCTCCCGGGACGTCGTCGCGTTCGCGAAGGCGTCGGCGGCGCGGCTCTTCGACGCCTTCGCGGCGGGCGCGCGGCGGCGGACGCTCGCGACGCGGCTGCGGCGCTGGCGCGCGGCCGCCGCCGACGTCGCCGCGAGCGCCGCGCTTCGAAGCCTCGCGCTCGCGAGCGGCGGGCGCCGGCGCCGGCGCGCGTCTCTAGCCGGAGCGTTCGCGGCCTGGCGCGCGGCGTCCGCCGCCGCGACGCGACGCGACGCGGAGCATCGCGCGCGCTCCGCCGCGGAGACGCACGAACGGGCGCTCGCGGACGTGCTCGCGGAGCACGCGGCGGCGCTCGCGGCCGCGCGCGACGCGCGGGACCAAGCCCTCGCGGACGCGTCGGCCGGCTACGAGGCGGACGCGGCCCGATTCCGCGCCGAGGTCGACGCGCGCGACCGCGCCCACGCCCGGGACGTGGAGGGCCTCCGCGCCGCATTGGCGCTCGCCGTCGCCGAGCGGGCCGACATGCTCGACGCGGCGTCCGCGGAGCGCGCGGCGGCCCTCGCGTCCGCGGCCGACGGCCACCGGCGTTCGCTGGAGACGGCCGTCGACGGCCACGACGCCGCGTTCGCGGAAGCCGTCGCCGAGCGCGCCGTCGAGATGAGCGCGACGAACGACGTCATGGCGTACGCGGCGCGGAAGCACGACGACGACGTGCGCCACCACCGCGAGGCCCACGCGCGCGACGTCGCGCGCTTCCGGGCCGCGCACGACCACGATCTCGAGCGGTTCCGCGCGGAGCGGGCCAGCGCGGACGCGACGCACGCGGCGGCGCTCCGGGCGCTCACGGAGGGCTCGCGACGCGCGGGCCTCCGGCGCTTCGGCGCGCTGCGGCGGCGCGGCCGCGTCGCGCGCGCCTGGGCGACGTGGCGCGCGTATTCGGCGACGCGCGCGCGGGCCGTGGGCGCGCTCGACGCGGTCCGCGAGGCGTTCGACGCGTCGCTGCGCCGGTCCGCGGCGCGCGCGTTCTCGGCCTGGCGCCGCGCGGCCGAGGCCTGGCGCGCGGAAGCGGACCGGGCGGCGATCCTGCTGGCGATCCGCGACGGCGCGCTGCAGCGCTTGGAGATCGCGGCGCGCGACTGGTCCCGGACGAGCGTCGCCGACGGTTTCCGGCGGCTGCGCGCGGCCGTCGACGCCGCGAGCGCCCGCGACGGGCGCGCGCGCGGCGCGCTGGCGACCTTCGCTTCCGGGTTCGGCCGCGGCGCGACCGCTCAGACCCGCGAGGCCTTCGCGAAGTGGCGCACGGCCGTCGCGGCGGCGTCGCGGCGCGTCGCGGCGCAAAGGACGGCGGCCGCGGGCGTGCGCGCGCGCTGCGCGCTGCTCCGCCGCGCGCGCCTGGGATCGGGCTTCTCCGCGTGGCGGACCGCCCTCGAGGCGGACCGCCTCGCCATGTGGGAGGCCGTGGCGGCGCACGCGGCGAAGCGCGCGGCCTACTCGAAGCTCGACGCCGCGCTCCGGTCGTCGCGGCGCCGCGACCTCGGCGTCGCCGTCGAGCGCTGGCGCGGCGAGGTCCGTGCAAAGAAGGCGCTGACGCGGCTCCAGCGGAGCGCCGCGAGCCGCCTCGTCTACAACTACCGGCGCCGCGCCAAGGCCGCGGCGGCGCGCTGCTTCCTCGCCTGGAAGCGCGACGTCGCCGAGGCCGACGCGCTGACGAAACTCCGCCGCAAGGCCGCGCGGCGCCTCCGCGTCTTCCTCAAGACGCTGGAGGCCTCGGGTCCCACGGACTTTGCCGTGCTCCGGGCCTTTGAGCGGTGGCGCCGCGCGGCGTTCGACTCCGGCGCGCTCGAAGCGTTCCAGACCACGAAGCTCGCGCGCGCCGTCGGGGTGCTGCGGGTCGTCGCGGCGGCGGAGCGGCGCGCGGCGCTCGCCGCGGGCTTCGGCCGCCTCGCGGCGGCGCGCGACGCGGGCCGGCGGCGCGACGCGGGCGCGGGCCGGCTCGCGCGGCGCGCCGCGCGGCGGCGGCGGCGGCTCGCGTTCGGCCGCTGGGCCGCCGGCGCCGCCGCGGGCCGCGCCGCGGCGGCCGCGGCGGCGCGCGTCGCGGCCGCGCGCGCCGACGACGGCGTCGCGGCGTCGCGCGTCGCGGCCGCGCGCGTCGCGGCCGCGCTCTGGAGCGGCCGCGGCCGCACGGCGTCCGCGGTCTTCTTCTCGCGGTGGCGGCGCGCGGCGACGGCGACGGCGCTGGCGCGGGCGCGGCGCGCGGGCGCGGCCTGGCGCGTCGCGAGCCACGCGAAGCGCGCGCGCGTCGCGGCCGCGTTCCGGGCCTGGGCCGCGCGCGCGCGCCTCGACACGGCCCGCGGGGACGCCGCGGCGGCGGTCCTCGACGCCGCGGCCGCCGCGCGGCTCGGCGCGGCCTGGGTCCGCTGGCGCCGCGGCGCCGATCGCGGCGCGGCGACGGTCGCCGCTCTGGTCCGCTTCGAGCGCGACGCGGGGCGCTGGCGCCGCGCGCAGCTCGGCGCCGCGTTCCGGTCCTGGCTCTGCCTGGCCGCCGTCCGGCGCGCCGTCGGCGCGCGCCGGGGCCTCGCGGCGGCGGCGGCCGCGGGCGCCCTCCGCCGCGGCGTCCTCCGGGGCGCGCAGGCGGCCCTGCGCCGCGGCTTCGCGGCCTGGCGAGGCCGCCGCGAGCGCCGCGATGCTGCCGCGCGCGTCCTCCGGCGCGTCGGCGCGTGCTGCCGGTCGCGGAACCGCGCGGCGCTGGCGACGGGCCTGCGGCGCTGGCGCTACGCGCTCCACCGCACGAAGCTCGTCGACGCCGCGGGGAAGATGCGCCGCCTCGCCGCGGCGAAGCAGTTCGGTTTGATCGTTTCGAAGCGACTGGTCGCGCGGCGGTTCCGCGCGTTCCGCCGCTGGGCGCGGCGGACCGCGGCGCTCCGCGGCTTCGCGACGTGCGTTTCGAAGGTCGCGGCGCGCGCGGCGCGCGCCGCCTTCCGGCGCTGGGCGCTGCGCGCGACGCGGTCGGCGCTCGCCGAGGGCCACGCGCGCCGCGGCGCGGCGCTCGCGGGCGCCGCGCTGAAGCGGGCCGCGGCGCGCGTCGCGACGAAGGCCTTCCTCCGCTGGTGGGCCGCGGCGTGCACGGACGGCCTCCGCGCGGCGTCGCTGCGAGCGCTGGAGACGCGCGCGGCGCGGCGCCGGCTCCGCCGGTCGTTCCGGAGCCTCGCGCGCCGCGCGGGCGACGCCGCGCGCTGCGCGGCCGCCGTGGCCGCGCTCGAGCGCGTCGCGGCGCGCGTCGCGACGTCCGCCGCGCGCGGCGGCTTCGCCGCGTGGCGCGCGCGCGCGGCGGAGCGGACGGCGACGGCGACGAAGGCGCGGGATCGGCTATCGGCGTCCATCCGGCGCGTCCGCCGCGTCGCGCTCCGCCGCGCCTTCGCGCGATGGAACGCGTACGCGCGCCGCGTCGCCGCCGCGGTGGCCGCGTTCCGGAAGAGCGACCGGCGGCGGCGGCTCCGGGCGGCGGGCGACGCCTTCCGCGCGTGGGTCGCCGCGCCGGCGTCGGACTCCGAGGACTTTGAGTACGCGAACGCCTTCTTCCGGCGGGCCGTGTCCCGGGCCGAGCTCGGCGGCGACGACACGCTGCGCGTCGCGCTCACCACGGTCGTGCTACGCGCGGGCGACCTCGAGGTCGGCGGCGCGCCGCGCCGCGCGGCCCTCGCGGCGGCGACGCTCGACGACGACGGCGTCTACCTGGGCCCGGCCCTGCGCTGCTTCGAGGGCGACCGCGTCGTCCTGGAGGCGCCGCTCTTCGGCGACGACGCCGGCGCGCGCGCCGTGTCCGCGACGGAGTTCCAGGTCGGCCACCGCGAGGTCTTCGGCGCGGCGTCGGCGGCTGTGTGCAAATCAACCAGTGAGCCGGGACGTCGGGGCCAAACTCCAGAAATCTCCGGCTCGGTCACATCGAAGTCGATGCGGCTGATTTTCGGACGAATCGAGTGCTCTTAGCGAGTTCTCGAAGCACGGCGGAAGTGCGCGTGTCAAAACATTCGCATACGCGCACATTGAAGTCGGGTTGAAGATTTGATTTGCACACAGGTCGGCGGCGGACCGCGACGGCTGGCTCGACGCGCTGGCCAAGTGTCTCGCGCACCACAAGGCCCTGCTGGCGAAGCTCCACCGCGACGCGCGCCACGAGCGGCCGCGGTCGCGGCTCGAGCGGTCGCGGCGGCGCGCGGGCCGCGCGCCCGACGATTTGGACTGGCTGAAGCAGCACGCGGAGCTCCTCACCGAGGGGCTCGGCGAGGACCCGGCGCTGCTGGCGGCGCTGCGCGAGGAGCTCGCGGGCGCGTCGGAGGCGTCCGTCGCGGACAAGGTCCACGCCGTCGAGCGCGGCGCGTCGGAGCTGCGCGCGTCGTTGGAGAACGTCGAGCTCTGCCGCGGCGCGCTCCACAAGCGCGGCGGCATGCTCAAGACGGGCAAGAAGATCTTCCACCGCCACGCGTGGAAGGAGAAGACCTTTGTCTTGCGGGCGCGCGCCTTCGACGAGCGGAATACTTACGTGGGGCCCGTGCTCGAGTTTTCCTGCCTCGGCGAGGACTCGGGCCGCTACGCGCTTGACGGCTGCGGCGTCCGCGGCTTCGAGAAGCCCGCGACGATCTGGGCGGGCTCGGAGCCGCGCGACGCGTTCCGCTTCGATGTCGTGGAGCGGTCCGGCGCCATCAAGTCGCTCTACGCGCCGACGGCGGCGGACCGGGACCGGTGGCTGGGCGCGGTGGGGGAAGCTTTGAGCGGCCACCACGTCGTCGCCGCGCGGCTCGCGATGCTCGACCCCGCGGGGCAGGAGGCGCGGGACGCGGCCGTCGAGGCGCTGCGGCGCGAGGCCGACGACGCGCCCCTGGGCTTCGCGGCGGCGGACGAGCTCGCCAAGGGCATCGCGGACGTCGAGCGCGACGTCGACGGCACGGATTTCTTAAGGACGGGCCTCTGCGGCGTCGTCATCCACGGCGGCTTCCTGATTCATAAGCGGAAGAAGCGGCGCTACTTCAAGGTGCGCGCCGTCGCCTTCGACGACGCGGGCGCCTACGTCGGGCCGCGGCTCGAGTACGCGGTCGAGGAGGACGACGACGTCGTCCTGGGGACCTACCTCCTCGACGGCGCGCGCGTCGAGGCGGGCGAGGGCTCGGGCTTCGACCTGCGCTACGACCACGGGAGTGTTTCCTTGGTCGCGGCGTCCGCCGAGGACCGGAGCGAGTGGCTCCTCGCGCTCGAGGAGGCGCTGAGCCAGCACCACGACATCGTCGAAGCGTTACGGCGGCGGAGCGGGCCGGCGCCGCGCGGCCGGTCGCCCGCGACGCCGCGGCGGTCGCCGAAGCCGCCCGCGGAGCCCGCGAGCCCGCCGGACTCGCCGGCGCTCTTCCGCTTCGGCGTCGGCCGCCCCGCGGACGAGTTCCAGTGCGAGTTCTGCGAGTTCCGGGGCTCCTACGAGACCGTCGCGTTCCACGAGCGGTCCTGCCCCGTCGCGAGCGCCGACGCGCTCGCGGCCGACGTCTGCGCCGTCGAGGACCGCGGCGACGAGGCGGCGCGGCGGCGCCTCGCGGGCGCCGTGGCGCGGCGCGGCCCGCTGTCCGTCGCCGACGGCGCCGCGTGGCGCCGCGCCGCGTGTTCCTTGGCGGCGGCGACGTTCACCGCCGCGGGCGACTACGCCGGGCCCGCGCTCCTCGAGGAGCGCGGCGGCCGCGTCGTCGCGACGCCGCTCGCGGACCGCGTCGCGCGGCCCTGCGACCCGAGCGGCTGGGATCTGGAGTCCGCCGCGGGCGGCGACCCGCGGTCCTACGCGGCCGCGGACCGCGAGGACCGCGACGCCTGGACGGCGGCCATCGGCGACGCCCTCGAGGGCCACGGCCGCGTCCTCGCGGCGCTGGGCCGCGGCCGCGCGCCGAAGACGCCGCTGACCCACGACGACGCGATCCGCCGCGCGCTCGAGGCCGCGGAGCACCGCTACGCGAAGACGGAGCCCAACAAGAAGTACGGGCCCCGGCTCTACTCGCCCTTCCAGGACCCGAGGGAATTCCTTTGAAGGGGGGGTGCTAAGACCTATGATTGCGTCCAGCTCCTCTTCAACCTCAAACCTTGAACTCACGTGTTGAATGCTCCGCGCCGAGTCGCTGATTTACGATCTATTTACGGTTTGCGTTTGAACACGCTGCCGAGGCACCGCCGCAAGCAGACGCAAATCAGCAGCGCGCTACTGCCGAGGCACCGCCGCACGCAGGCGCAAATCAGCAGCCATGGACGCCTTCGTCGTCAAGAAGAGTACGACCGTCGAAAAAAAGAGCTTTTCCGGGCCATGCTTGCTGCCGGCGAACAAGCGGCCGCTCGCCGCCGGCGCCGCGCCGGCGAAGAAGAAGGGCAAGCCCGCGAAGATCGGCGGGATGACCGTCGAGCAGCACCGGCGCGCGCTCGGCGACGCCGTCAAGTCGAAGATCAGCGTGGAGAAGTGGGCCGTCGAAGCGAAGACGCACTGCGCGATCACGGACGTCGACGCGGCCGTCTTCGAGGCGCTCGTCGTGCCGAACGCGGCGGCCGTGACGCCCGCGGACTTCGACGCGGCCTCGCCCGTCGTCGTCGCGGCGATCCACGGCTCCGCGGCCATGGGCGAGATCTTCGGCAAGTCGAAGATCACCGGCGGCACGCGCTGCGGCAGCTGGTCCGCGGACCGCGGCGAGATCATCTACTTCCCGGCGACGCGCGAGATGCGCGTCTGGTGGACCATGCGTTGAGTCGGCGAGAGGCTCCGCACGCGCCGTGTGACTAGGGTGCGTTTGGACTCATAAAGCTCCCTTGTGTCGTGCTCCTTGCCGTAAAGTTCGGTAACTTGATGTTGACCTATCTCCGAATCGCGGACGAGCATGATGGGTCTGGGCAGCCTCTACGCGTTCTTGCTGCCGTCGGTGCACGCGGCGGCGAGTTTCGCCATGAACGTGGCAAGCGAGCACGTCTGGGCGACGGCGCCCCACGGCCTCGCCTCGGTCACCATGGACTTCCACCCGGGCAGCCAGGGCCCGACCTGGGGCGCGAACGCCTCAATTTTGGAAATAGACCTCGATAACCCAGCCCTGCGGAGCGCCGCTTCACTCCTGAGCCCGGCGATCCTGCGTCTCGGCGGCAGCGAGGCCGGCGAGCAGCTCGTGTACGCGGGGTTCCCCGGGGGCCCGGCGTGCCCGCCCGGGTACTACTACTGCCTCACGCCGGAGCGATGGGACGCGATCGTCGCCTTCGCCGACACCACGGGCCTGCGCCTCATGCTCGACCTGAACATCGTCGGCCCCGGCAACTCGACGGACTTCGACGGCGCCGGGCTCGACCAGATCCGCGCGCTGCTCCGCCACTCCGCCGCCGCGGCTCCGGCGCTCGTCTGGGCCTTCGAGGTCGGCAACGAGAACCAGGCCACGCTCAACGCCACCGAGGCCGCGCGCCGCGTCCGGGCCGTGCGCGCCGCGGTCGACGCCGCCTACGGCGCCTTCGAGAAGCCGCTGCTCGTGGGTCCGTCGCCGCACATCTTCCCCGACTGGATCGAGGACTTCGTCGCGGCCGCGGGCGACGCCGTCGACATCTTTTCCTACCATTTGTACGCGGGCTACGGCCTCGCGCCGTCCATCGCGGCCCAGGCGAAGAGCGCGGGCTTCCTCGACGACAGCCGGGGCCTCGTGGCGCTCGCGGCGGCCGCCGCGCGGAAACGGGCGCCGGCGCTGCCCGTGCTCGTGAGCGAGACGGCGGCGGCCTGGAACTCGGGGGCGCCGGGCGTGACGGACTCCTTCGAGAGCGGCTTCTGGTATCTGGACCACCTCATGTCCGCGGCGTCTTCGGGCCACGTCGCGACGTGCCGCCAAACTTTAATCGGCGGCGACCAGCGTCAGGAGTGTTTTTTCGCGTGAATTTCGGCCTGACGATGTGAAGACATCCGATGGTAGGCGGCAACTACTCGCTGATCGACTCGCGGACCTTCCTCCCGAACCCGGACTTCTTCGTCGCCCGGCTCTGGGGAGAGGTCGTGGAGAGCGGCGACGGGGCGACGCGCTACCTGCGGACGGGCCGCGGCGCCGTCATCTCCGTCGACGCGCGGCGGTCGCTCCGGTCCCAGGCCGCGTGCGGCGCCGACGGGTCCCTCGCGCTCGCGCTCGCGAACGTTTCGCCCGACGCGGTCTCCGTGGGGCTCGGTGGCGACGAGGGCGCGCGCGAGGAGTGGGTCCTCGAGGCCCACGCGGGCGACGGCCGCCGCGTCGACCTCAACGGCGCGGTGCTGGAGGGGGTGGACGCGCCCCTCGCGCCGCGCGTCGTCGACGGCGACGGCGCCTTCGAGGCGCCGCCCTGGTCCCTCGCCTTCGTCCGCTACCCGAACCTGCGCCCGCCGGCGTGCGCTTAGGTTCTGCGACGCTTCCGCCTGCGCCCCCCGCCTCCGCAGACTTATCCCGCGCGCCGCGCGTCTAAACACTGCTCGGACTCAGGAAGCTCCTTCACACACCGCATTCCCGGGCCGTGCCTGTGTCGGAGGCTACGAGGAGACTAAGAGAGTGAGGGTGGCGGTGGCCTTAGAAGTCATCCCCCTGAGACCGCCCCCGCCGGCTGCCGAGTACTGGGCGCAAACGTCCGGCCGCGGCGGCCGGGACCCGGCTCAAGAAGAGCCGGGCCCGGCCGCCGTTGCGCAGACGCCCGCGCGGTTCCGTCGAAGCATTCCGCCGGGGCCGCCGCGGCGACCTTGGGAAGGCCGCCGCTTACTTGGCGCGCTGGCGCATCTTCCTGCGCTTGCGCTGGAGGCGGCGCGTGCGCTTCTTCTTCCACTTCCAGCGCATCTTCGACGTCGACTTCTTGTAGCGGCTCGCCTCGCCGCCGCCGTCGACGTTGAGGAGGAGCTGGACCGTGCAGCCCGCGGCGAGGCCGTTGTCCTCGAGCGTGCCCGCGGCGAGCTGGCGCGCGCCGAACTGGAGGCGCTGGAGCTCCGCCGGGATGAACTCGACGTCCTCGACGACGTCCTTGAGCTCGCTCACCGTGAGCGCGGGGTCCACCTCGAGGGTGGACGTGGCCCCCTCCGCGGAGAGGAAGATCTGGACCTAGGAGAGGGGACGGGGTGAGCGCGGGGGGGGCGGGGGCGGCGATTTGGGCGGAGTTTGGGCTGGCCGGAGGGTGTGCCGCGGCGCTCCGCCCCCGCGGCGCTCCACGGCGCGGGCGATGGATCGCCCGACGCGGCGCGGCGCGGCGGAGGCGATGGGCGCGTTGGCGGGCGGTGGGGAGGGCCAGGGGGAGCGCGCGCGGCGCGTAAAGTCAGCGGACGCAGCAGTCTCGCCATTTTGTCCTGATCTCGATCGATGAGCGAGGCCCTCGCCCGCCGGGGGTGCCTTTGTGGCGGGGGTCGTTCGGCGCCTGTTCTTCGCGCGCGCGCGCGGGCACGGCGTGCGCGACGCCTCGCGCGATAGGCGTCTTGGAAGCGACTGCCGGGGGCGGCGCGGCCGCGGCGGGCGCGGGGAGGGGGTGCTCGCTGCGGAATTTCGCTGGCGCGCACTTCAGCGCGGCACTGGCAGCCCAACTGGTTTCCGCGCGCGATGCTCATCTCGCATTCTGAGGAAAAAAAGGAGTTCGCAGACCCAGCAGCGGAAGCCCTGGCGGCGCAGGAGCGACATGAACCAGGGGGCGCCCACGAGGCGGAACTGCTCGATGTCGCAGCACTTGCCACTTGCCCTCGTCGTCGTAGCGAGGCGGAGTGCGACGCGCGGCAGATCGCCGTGCCGCGGACGGCTGCGGGCAAGCCCAAGGAGACGCTCGACTCGCTCAAGGGCAAGCTCCTCTCGTTCAACCACGGCGTCTCCGTGATGCCGCGGCTGGCGCCGCGCGACGAGGCCGCCGGCCGGGCTTAGGCCGGGCGGCCCGGGCCCGGCAGGCGCTACGACTCGGACTCCGACCCCGCGCCTGACGACGACGACGGCCCCTAGAGAATGAAGCTCAGGCGCTTCGGCGATACCAGGGGACTCCTCCTCGACGGCAGGTGCAACTTGACCTGCAACCCGAAGTAGTTGCCGCCGAAGCCCTGGCCGAAGCCAGCGAGAGCCACCTCTAGGAAGCGACACAGCGCTGCCACAACAATGGCGTCCTTCGCAGCACCAACCAACGACGACGACGACGACGACGGCTACTTCGACCTCAGCGACATGATGCCGTCGTGGTCGGAGGAGGAGCGCGCCAAGTACCTCGCGTCCCTCGACGACGACGACAACGAGATGCCGCTGCTCGCCGAGAGCATCGACGAGATGGACCCGGCGCTCGTCGAGGGCCTGATGCAGCTGCGCGACGGCGACGACCCGCCGTCGGCGCTGGCGGCCGCGGCGAAGGACCGCGGCAACGCGCACTTCCAGCGCGCCGTCGCCGTCAAGAACAAGCTCTTCTACCGCGAGGCGGCCAAGGCGTACACGGAGGGGTTCCACCTCTGCCTCGCGGCGAAGCACGAGGCCGGCGACGAGGAGCCGCTGCCGCTCAAGGCGACGCTGCTGAGCAACCGGGCCGCGTGCTCGCTCGTGCTCAAAAACTACGGCTCCGCGATCGCCGACTGCAAGGCGTCGCTCGCCATCGACGGCCAAAACGCCAAGTGCTGCTTCCGCCTCGCGCGCGCCTGCCTCGGGCTCAAGAAGTGGGAGCCGGCGGCCAAGGCCGCGCACTGGGGCCTCGAGATCGATCCGGCCTCGAAGCCGCTGCGCCAAACTTTGAAACACGCGACGGACGGCCTCGCGGAGGCGAAGCGCCAGGCGGCGAACAAGGCCAAGATCGAGGCGGCCAAGCTCGCCAAGTACGCCGCCGTC